>ERZ772918.207-NODE-207-length-46989-cov-6.33296_pt1 | contig 46989 bp, 29 predicted proteins | sample MGYA00512118_ERZ772918 | MGnify/ENA primary metagenome ERZ772918 (study PRJEB29015, sample SAMEA2737939) | human oral metagenome | biome: human oral; feature: human-associated habitat; material: dental | place: China | collected 2135 ... | reverse complement strand
CGTTCACTAACAATAGGAAAATCGTTGTCAGTTCCTAAGTTCAAAGGCTCTTGTCCGCCAGCCAATCCAAATTCGCCCGCCCATTGATAGTCCTTACCCGCTTGCGAAAAGCTTATGTTCCATTCTACGCCCTCAAAAGAGTAACCATTAGCAATATCAGACAGCATCTGCAACGCCCTTAATATCTGCGTTTTTCCCACTCCCGATGCACCAACAAGCAGGGTAGTATTTTCAAATTGGGCATCTTTAATGTTCCAACCTGTCTTATGATTGATAAAAGTTAGCTTCTTTATTTTCATGACTACAAATGGATTGCGTTGTTAAAGATGGGCCACACGCCTACTTGTCGTAGCCGTATAATGGCACACTAGCATGCACACCATATTTATAATGTTGCGCGCACTCCAAATGCAAAAATACAAATAAAACTTGGATTAGCCTTATCTTATCGCTGCCAATTAGTTATTTTGGACACTTTTTACCGTTCAAAGCCACAATCAGCCTATGCTTTTTTGCTGTTTCTTGCTATCCTTCCATTACTTTTCGAATGATTGAGCGACTATTTTTAGCACCACATCCTCTTCTTAGTTGCAGCAAAAACGCCAGGGACAAAAACAATTGAGGCATTCATACCCAATGAAGTCGTCTTGTCTTTTAAGCTTTCTATAAATTGAGCGGAGTTTGTTGTCTTTGTGCAGTAAAACCAAGATACACACCCCACGCATACACGAAGTACCAGACTAAGATACAATCAAACCGAAATCCTGACCCATTTGCAAGTGTCAAAACATGGCCATGTCTCAAAAAGGTAACCAGGCGGAAGTTCTTTCGGCGCATTCTCTACAAGTTAAAAGCATCTTACCAGTGGCACATAATGAGGAGAAAGTCAAGACGAGTTCTTTTATGTTCCTTATGTTCTTATGTCAAAAATGGACGTATTTATGTCAAAACACGAAAGACGAACGATTAACTCGTTCACTTATCCACTTGTCTTCTTGTTAACGTGTCAACCCGTCAATCCGAAACAATGTCAATTTTTTAGTATGACTTTTAACATTATGAGTGCCCTTTCTGCGCACCAACCGCCCATCTTGCCGCAAAAGATCGATTCTCGCGAAGGTTTGTTTGGAGGCAAAAAGGGGTTTGTCTGTGAACACGATAAAATGAATGTTTATTCCAAGAAACCGCCATTTGTACCACATTTGGGGCTATTTGCTGCTAAATATAGTGCAATTTGCGGCAAAACGCAGCGCATTTTGGTGCTAAACGCAGTGCGTTTTGGTGCTAAATGCAGTGCGTTTTGATGCTAAACGCAAGGTAAAATGGTGCAAAACGCAGTGCAAAATGCAGCGAAATGCAAGGCGAAAAGCATAAATATCCACGGAAATAGTATAAATAAAACCTTGCAGAGCCATGAAAAGAAGGGCTGAAAAGGGCGAAATTGTCGTTGAAAAGTAGGTTTTTAGGGTCTAAAAGTGGGTAATTGGGCGCAAAAAATAATGAGCCGGCAACCAAACTAGAAAGGCTAAATGGTGCAAAATGCAGGTTCTTTGCTTAAAAATAGACAAACAAGAAGACGTGAAAAGTAAGAAATGGTAGTCATTTACCTACTTTTTGACCTATATTTTCGCTAGAACGGAGCGAAAATTAGAACGACATTGTAAAATAAAAGATAACGATTTAAGTTTTTGAGTTGGTGAGGTTGTGAGTTTTTGAGTTGACGAGATTTTGAGTTGACTAGTTTTTGAGTTGATGAGTTATCGCTTGGGGTCTTTCCCAAACTGTTTCGTAGTCAGAAGTCTGTATGCCAATCAAATGCCCAACTTTGTAAACATCGCGTTTGCATTGGCATACTCATTCACACGCCCATGCACCTTATCGTCAAGTGCTTGTTCGTAAGCTGTGCGCCGTGGTGCTGTTTTATGCACAGCCCATCCCATACGCTTTACAAGCGACTTCAACAAAGAGATGTCCGCCTTGGGTATCTCTAAAAAGTAGGTATTCATCGTTGTCTTATCCGTATCCATCGTTTGTCCTCCCCGTTATAGGTTCACTTTGCAAATATAATCCTTTGCTTTGAGATACGCAAGAGAACAAAAAAAGAAAAGCGCCAAACAACCATTCGCCCAGCGTGCAGAGGCGGCTTACCTATTCCACCACAGCAGCAATCCGAATAAATTTAAGGCCATGAACATCTGGCAAGACGCGTTTGTGACACCTGCAAAGGGTGGAAAGCCCCACCTAAAACGCTGATTTTAACGCCCCAGTTCGCCTTCTATCAGAAATAATGTGTAACTTTGTGCCACAAATAAGTAAATAAGAAAAAGACAATGGCACAAGAAGACGTTTTCAAGAAAATAGTTTCGCACTGCAAAGAATATGGGTTCGTGTTCCCCAGCAGCGACATTTACGATGGGCTGGGAGCCGTTTACGACTACGGACAGAACGGCGTTGAACTGAAAAACAACATTAAGGAGTATTGGTGGAAAAGCATGGTGCTGCTGCACGAGAACATCGTGGGCATCGACTCGGCCATCTTTATGCACCCCACCATCTGGAAAGCTAGCGGACACGTGGACGCTTTCAACGACCCACTTATCGACAACCGCGACTCTAAAAAACGCTATCGTGCCGACGTGCTGATAGAAGACCAAATTGCCAAATACGAGGAAAAGATAGACAAAGAGGTGGCTAAGGCCGCCAAGAAGTTCGGCGACAGCTTCGACGAGGCCATGTTCCGCCAAACCAATCCGCGCGTTTTGGAACACCAAGCCAAGCGCGACGCACTGCACGAACGCTATGCACAGGCCATGCAAGGCCCTAACTTGGAAGAGTTGAAACAGATTATCCTGGACGAGGAGATTGTAGACCCCATCAGCGGAACAAAGAATTGGACCGACGTTCGCCAGTTCAACCTGATGTTCTCTACCGAAATGGGTTCGCTGTCTGATGCCGCCAGCAAGATTTATCTGCGCCCCGAAACGGCACAGGGCATCTTCGTTAACTACCTGAACGTGCAAAAAACGGGCCGCATGAAAGTGCCTTTTGGCATTGCACAGATAGGAAAGGCATTCAGGAACGAAATTGTGGCGCGCCAATTTATCTTCCGCATGCGCGAGTTCGAGCAAATGGAAATGCAGTTCTTCGTTACGCCCGGCACCGAGCTCGACTGGTTCCACAAGTGGAAGGAAACGCGTATGAAATGGCATCAAGCATTGGGATTTGGTGCTGAAAACTATCGTTTCCACGACCACGAAAAGCTGGCGCACTATGCCAACGCCGCATCCGACATTGAGTTCCGCATGCCCTTCGGTTTCAAAGAGGTGGAAGGCATACACTCGCGTACCAACTTCGACCTGTCGCAACACGAGAAATTCTCGGGCAAGAGCATCAAATACTTCGACCCACAAACCAACGAGAGCTACACGCCCTACGTTATCGAGACCAGTATCGGCGTAGACCGCATGTTCCTTTCGGTGATGTGCCACGCCTTTGAAGAAGAGAAGTTGGAGAACGGCGAAACACGCACCGTACTGAAATTGCCTGCCGCATTGGCGCCCGTTAAGCTAGCCGTGCTGCCGTTGGTGAAGAAAGACGGTCTGCCCGAAAAGGCTCGCGAGATTGTGAACAACTTGAAATTCAAGTTCAACACGCACTACGACGAGAAGGACACTATCGGCAAACGCTATCGCAGACAAGACGCCATTGGTACGCCTTACTGCGTAACGGTTGACCACGACACGCTGACCGACAACTGCGTTACGTTGCGTTTCCGCGACAACATGCAGCAAGAACGCGTGAACATAGACCAACTAGACAGCATCATTGAGGACAAAGTGAGCATCACCACCTTGCTCAAAAAACTGCAATAACCATGACGAGAAAAAGCTTTTTATTGATGGCCGCGGCCGCATGGATGGCCTTTGCCTTCACCGCATGCAGCGAAACAGACAATGCAACCGACGACTTCCCTAACTGGCAAGCCGCTAACGAGGCCTATTTCGACAGTATATATAATGTGGCGAAGGCCAATACCGCCCAATGGCAGGTGATACCCAGCATCACGCTACCTAGCGAGGCGGTGAAAAACAAGACCGACAACGTGGCCGTGCAAGTGCTTAACGCCGGTGAGGGTAGCGAACGCGCATATCAAAACGACACGGTGCGCGTGATACTGCAAGGCCGACTTAAAGCATCGCCAAGTTATCCGCAAGGCAAGGTTTTCCACCAAACCTACGTGGGAAGTGACGACAACACCACGGCCAGTGCCGCCAAACAGGCGGTGAGTTCGGCTGTGCCTGGCCTGCAAACGGTCTTACAAAGCATGCCCATAGGTGCCAAGTGGCGCGTGTATGTACCTTACCAACTGGGCTTTGGCTCGGCCGCGGGAAGAGGAACCATCGCCCCATCCGCAAGTACAACCGTATCTGTGCCCGCTTACTCTACGCTGGTTTACACGGTTGAGTTGGTGAGCATCATCCGTCAAGGGCATCAGTAAAGCCGCATAATCTTCTTAGGTGTGTTCTATAAGTTCCTTAACAGCGTGTCTGTTACATCAAGGGGAGTTTATAGAACACACCTTATTATATATACGCGCGCGAGTTAAGCACCAAGACAGCACGCGCTGATGCGCTTGCACTTGCTGCCAACGCCGACAATAGCTCCCCCCTTAAAGCACTTAACGACACCTATTAAGCTGCAACGCACAGCTCCTCTTACGTTTTTTTCGTTTCATTTCTTTTGCCATAAAGCAAAAAAAGTGTACTTTTACACACAGAAATCACATTATATTACTATAAAAATCTATGAGTTTGAAAATCGTTGTACTTGCCAAACAAGTACCAGACACGAGAAACGTGGGCAAAGATGCCATGACGGCAGAAGGCACAGTGAACCGCGCTGCCTTGCCCGCCATCTTTAATCCAGAAGACTTAAACGCATTGGAACAGGCCTTGCGCCTTAAAGAACAGCACCCTGGCTCTACCGTTGGCGTGCTGACGATGGGGCCGCCACGTGCAGGTGAAATCATCAGACAAGGGCTTTACCGCGGAGCAGACACGGGTTGGCTGCTTACCGATAAGCTTTTCGCCGGCGCCGACACGCTGGCCACATCCTATGCCTTGGCTACGGCCATCAAAAAGATTGGCGATGTGGACATCGTTATCGGCGGACGACAGGCCATTGACGGCGATACGGCACAGGTTGGACCGCAGGTGGCACAGAAATTGGGCCTTAATCAGGTTACATACGCCGAAGAAATACTGAAAGTTGAGGATGGAAAGCTAACCATTCGCCGACACATCGACGGCGGTGTTGAAACGGTTGAGGCACCTATGCCTTGCGTGGTGACGGTTAACGGAAGTGCTGCCCCATGCCGTCCGTGCAACGCTAAGCTGGTGATGAAGTACAAAAACGCACGTTGCCCCATGGAACGCAACGGCAAAGAGCCGCATCCCGAACTGTTCGAACTGCGTCCTTACCTCACGCTCAACCAATGGAGCGTGGCCGATGTGGACGGAGATGCAGCCCAATGCGGACTTAGCGGGTCGCCCACAAAGGTGAAGAGCGTGCAAAACATCGTGTTCCAAGCTAAGGAAAGCAAGACGCTAACGGCCGCAGATGCCGACATCGAGGCGATGATGAAAGAATTGTTGGACGAAAAGATTATCGGATAAGTAGACGAGTTTCTATGTTCGGCAACAGCAAATAAAGAAACTCGAACACGCAAGAACTTTAAAAAAGACATGAACAACGTATTTGTATATTGCGAAATAGAAGACACGACGGTGGCCGAAGTGTCTCAAGAATTGCTAACCAAAGGTCGCAGTCTGGCCAACGAGCTGGGTGTGCAGCTGCATGCCGTAGTTGCAGGCACGGGAATTAAAGGCCATGTCGAAGGCCAAATTCTGCCTTACGGCGTAGATAAGCTCTTCGTCTTTGATGCCGAGGGCCTGTTTCCCTACACGTCTGCACCGCATACCGACATCCTGGTGAACCTCTTTAAGCAAGAGAAACCGCAAATCTGCCTAATGGGTGCAACCGTTATCGGTCGCGATTTGGGGCCACGCGTGTCGTCGTCGCTTACCAGCGGCCTTACCGCCGACTGCACCCAGTTGGAGATTGGCGACTATGACGACAAGAAAGCAGGCAAACATTACGATAAGCTGCTTTACCAAATTCGTCCCGCCTTCGGTGGAAACATCGTGGCAACGATTGTCAACCCCGACCACAGGCCGCAAATGGCAACCGTGAGGAGTGGCGTGATGCAAAAGAAGGTGTTGGACAACAACTACAAGGGAGAAACCGTTTATCCCGACGTTACACAGTACGTACAACCCGAAAGTTATGTGGTAAAAGTGCTCGACCGCCACGTTGAAGAGGCTAAACACAACCTCAAAGGCTCGCCCATCGTTGTGGCCGGTGGCTATGGCGTAGGCAGCAAGGAGGGTTTCGACCTGCTTTTCAAACTTGCTAAGGAACTGCATGGCGAGGTGGGAGCAAGTAGGGCCGCCGTTGATGCTGGCTGGGCCGACCACGATAGGCAGATTGGACAGACGGGTGTTACCGTTCATCCCAAAGTGTACATCGCTTGCGGCATCTCTGGACAGATACAACACATCGCCGGCATGCAAGACAGCGGCATCATCATCTCTATCAACACCAACCCCGATGCACCCATCAACAAAATTGCCGACTATGTTATCGTGGGTACGGTAGAAGAGGTGGTGCCAAAGCTGATTAAGTATTATAAAAATAAGTAGTAAGGTTGTAAGTAGTAAAGTAGTAAGCGGAGAATGCTTTGCGATGACACGAAGTTTTAAGGATCTTATTGTTTGGCAAAAGGCACACAGCTTTGTTGTACTTGTGTATCAAGCAACGAAGAGTTATCCTAAGTTCGAGTTGTTCGGCTTGTGTTCTCAATTCCAAAGGGCGGCAGTATCTATTCCCGCCAACATTGCCGAGGGATATAGAAGAGATGGGAAGGCAGACAAACTGCGTTTTCTTAATTTCGCCCAAGGCAGTCTTGAAGAATGTCGCTACTACATTCTGCTTTCAAAAGACCTTTGCTATATCAATATCGAAACGTATGACTTATTAACAACGAGTATCGAGGAGACAAGTAAACTATTGAACGCCTATTATAAAGGCGTAAAGGAGCATATGCCATAGACAAAGGGCAACACCTCCTAACTTACTACCTTTACTCCTTTTCTCCTTACTCCTTTTTAAAAGATTATGGCAAATTACTTTTCGGACTCTCCCGAGTTGGAGTTCCACCTTCATCACCCATTGATGAAAAGAATTGTTGAGCTGAAAGAGCGCAACTTTGAAGATAAAGACAAATACGACGACGCACCCGTTGACTACGAGGACGCTATCGAAAACTATAAGCAACTGTTGGAAATAACGGGCGACATCACCGCTAACGTTATCGAGCCAAACAGCGAATCGGTTGACGAAGAGGGTCCGCACCTCGTTGACGGACGCATGGTGTATGCCTCGAAAACGTTCGAGAACCTCGATGCCACGCGCAAAGCAGGCCTGTGGGGTATCTCCATGCCACGCCGTTATGGAGGTTTGAACCTTCCAATAACGCCTTATTCTATGGCATCGGAAATGATGGCGACGGCCGATGCGGGTTTCCAAAACATCTGGAGCTTGCAAGACTGCATCGAAACGCTGTACGAATTCGGCAACCAAGAGCAGCGCAAGAAGTACATTCCGCGCGTTTGTCAAGGCGAAACGATGTCGATGGACCTCACCGAACCCGATGCAGGCAGCGACTTGCAGAGCGTAATGCTCAAAGCCACCTACTCGGAGAAAGACGGATGCTGGCTTATCAATGGCGTAAAACGCTTCATCACCAATGGCGATTCCGACATCCACTTGGTCTTAGCGCGCTCTGAGGAGGGCACGAAAGACGGTCGCGGACTGTCGATGTTTATCTACGACAAGCGTCAAGGCGGCGTTACCGTGCGTCATATAGAAAACAAACTGGGCATACATGGCTCGCCAACGTGCGAGTTGGTGTACAAAAACGCAAAGGCCGAACTATGTGGCGAAACGCGTTTGGGCCTCATCAAGTACGTTATGGCATTGATGAACGGTGCCCGTTTGGGTATCGCCGCACAGAGCGTTGGCGTGTCGCAGGCCGCCTATACCGAAGGTTTGAACTACGCTCGCGAACGTAGACAGTTTGAAACAAACATCATCGACTTCCCCGCCGTGTACGACATGCTCTCGCGTATGAAGGCTAAATTGGATGCAGGACGTAGCATTCTCTACCAAACGGCACGCTATGTTGACGTTTATAAAGCGCTCGACGACATCGCACGCGAACGCAAACTTACGCCCGAAGAGCGCGCCGAGCAAAAGAAATACATGCGCTTGGCCGATGCCTTCACGCCGCTGGCGAAGGGTATGAACTCTGAATACGCCAACCAAAACGCCTACGATGCCATACAAATTCATGGTGGTTCGGGTTTCATCATGGAGTATAAGAGCCAACGCCTCTATCGCGACGCACGCATTTTCTCTATCTACGAGGGCACAACGCAGTTGCAGGTGGTGGCCGCCATTCGCTATATCACCAACGGAACCTATCTCGGCATCATGAAAGAGATGCTCGAAGAGGAGGCGGCCGAGAACCTACAACCGCTTAAAGAGCGCGTGGCCAAGTTGGTGGAACGTTACGAAGAAAGCGTGAACAACGTGAAAGCGTGTGGCAACCAAGACAGACAAGACTTCCTTGCACGTCGCCTTTACGAAATGACTGCCGAGATTTTCATGTCGTTGCTCATCATTGCCGACGCCTCGAAAGCTCCCGAACTCTTCGAAAAGAGTGCCAACGTGTACATTCGCCTTACCGAAGAGGCGGTTATTGGCAACCATGCCTTCATCGCCAACTTTAAGGTGGAAGACTTGGAAAGCTACAAGGCACGCTAAAAAGTACTCACCCCTTACTCCTCTCCAAAGGGGAGAAGGGGGAATGATATGCCCTGTTTCTTGGGGTTTGAACTATCAGTTCACATAATGCTGAACAACAAAGGGGCGTATTACCATTTATTGGCAACACGCCCCTTTTATTTTCAATAGTTAATCTAAGCTCTCCTTGTAAGCCTTTCAAGTCAAAAGCTAGCTGACAAGTTTACTTGTGAACGAGTTGATAAGTTAACTCGTGAAGAAGTTGATAAGTTAGTAGGCGAAGCCATCTTTTCACTCTTTCACTTTTTCACCTCTTCACTTTTAAACCACCTTTTTCACCTAAGCGAGCTGACAAGTTTACTAGTGAACAAGTTGACAAGTTAGCAGGCGAAGCCATCTTTTCACCCTTTCACTTTTTCACCTCTTCACTCTTAAACCACCTTTTCACCTTTACACCATCTGTCCAATCAGCTCTTCCCTATCCCCAGGCAGCATATCAATAACAGGAATCTCAACCATAGTATAGCATCCAGGCTGCAAACGCATGGAGGCGCGAGCCACATTAACCAGCACCTGCGCCGTTAGTGCGGGGTTGTTGATGCTCATATCAAAAGAGAAATGCTGGTTTTGGGTCTTTCCGCTAACGCCTTTGCGCACCAAATGAACGCCATGTCCCATGTCGCGAACCTCATCTACCGACTTCACTGCAAACACATGTGTCTCGTCGTTAGCGAAATACGGGTCGGCCTTTACCTCTGCGGCCACATCTTCAAGTCGTGCGCCATCCTCCAATTCCACATAAACCATCCTGCGATGAATGCCTTCGCCCAGAGGGATAGTCATCGAAAGCGCATTCTTAACCCCCTTCTTACTGCGCACGCACACGCTGTGCCCCATGCTCATACCAGGTCCGAAGTTGGTGTACGACAAGCCTTTGGGTGCCAAACTCTGCATCAACATGCGCACGATAGAGTCTGACCCTGGGTCCCATCCTGCCGAAATAACGCTCACTCGGCCATGTTCCTTACACACAGGCATCAGTTCCGCACGATAGTTCAATATGTTCGTGTGGATGTCAAAGCTATCTACCGTGTTTATCCCCATAGCCAAATACTTCTTTGCGTATGCCGGGCACTCGCGCGTAGGCAAAGCCAAGATAGCCACATCCACATCATGTAGTTCGGCAATGTCGCTCACCACGTTGTACTTTTCCAACTCCATCGGCCTTTCCTTAGCCCCTTGTCGCCTTACGATACCAGCCACTTCAAAGTCGGGAGCCACCTCCAACGTCTGCAATGTATATTGCCCAATGTTGCCATAGCCCACTACGGCCGCTCTAATCTTTTTCATATTCTTAAATGTTTGTATTGTTATCATTTTGTTTGTCGCCAGCAGGCGATGTAACAAACAAACGCCAACTGCGACCTACAAAAGTAGTGCATTACAATGAAATAACGGCAAACAAGCCAACAAAAAAACACCCTTCGCTATGCAATTTGCGTTAAAACGTGCACAATCTTAACCTATATCAATGAAGTCGTCTTTACCTTCAATATTTCTACAAATTGAGAGGTGTACAAGATAAACCAACTCACTGGCTTATAAATTCACAAAAGCCCAACAACTCCCGAAGACATCAATTCACAAACTCCACAATTCACAAACTCCACAATTCACAAATCATCAACTCAAAAAATCATCAACTCAAAAACTTAAATTATTATTTTTTATTTTACATAGTCACTCTAATTTTCACCTCGTTCTAGCGAAAATATAGGCCATAAAGTAGGTAATTTGCCACTATTTCTAGTCTTTGGCACCTTCCAATATGTTCAATTTTAAGAAAAAGACCTGCATTTTGTACCATTTAGCCTTTCTAGATTGGTTGCCAACTCATTATTTTTTACCCCCAATTACCCACTTTTAGCCCCTAAAACCTCACTTTTTAACCACCATTTTGCCCTTTTAGCCATGTGTTTCATGGTTCTTAAAGGTTTTGTTTATACCATTTCGGCGCATATTTATTCTTTTCGTCTTGCGTTTAGCTGCATTTTGCACTGCATTTAGCACCATTTTACCTTGCATTTAGCATCAAAACGCACTGCATTTAGCACCAAAACGCACTGCGTTTAGCGGCAAATTGCACTGCGTTTTGCTGCAAATTGCAGTACATTTAGTCGCAAATAGCCTCAAATGTGGTACAAATGGCGGTTTCTTGAAATAAATATTCATTTTATCGTATTCACAGACTAACCCCTTTTTGCATCAAAACAAACCTTCGCGAGAATCGATTTTTTGCGGCAAGGTGGGCGATTGGTGGATAAAAAGGGCACTTATAATGTTAAATTTCTCACTGAAAAGTTGACAAAAGCAGGCAAGTTGACGAGTGTACAGTTTTCTTTTGCACCCCCATAGCAATCCGAGCGTATCACCGTTAGCAGCAATTCACACCATGTATCACGGCCTATATGTGAGAGTCAACACCAGTTCACGCCCTCTAACACGCATGTCTGTAGTAGTCCGCACCAAGTCGTTATTCATACTGTAAGCGTAACTGCTCTTGTTCAGCACATTGGTTAACTTCAACTTGCAGTCAATGTGTCTGCCCACATACCCCAAAGCCAAGTCTACAAACACCATATCCTTATAGCCTCTGTCAGGTAATTGATTGCGATACCATTCCAAGTTGGTTTCCAATTTCATTGCACCCACAAGCGGAATGATGGCCTGTGCCTCGTGATGCCAGTTATTTAGCGACGACCTTTTGTCCCAATCGGGCATGTACATCTTGCTCCAACGGTAAGACAGGGCATAGTTAAAGTCCATTCCTTTCCATAAAACCATGTTGAGACTAGTTTTCAACCACAGTCCGTCTGTTTGCAAGGGCATACGCATTCCATCTTGCGATATGTAGGTGTTCGTGTGATTATAGTCCACCATTGTTTGCAGTTTAGTGTTGAACAGCGAAAATCCCTTTGACAACATCGATGTAACTTTCCACATATTATACCGCGTTTCGAAGGGCAACAGCGACAACACAATGTACTTTCCCACAAACTCACGCGATGTGGTATATGGGTTCGTGCCCTGCGTTCGTGTCACATTCACGTTAAAATGCGTAGCCTGCAAGGCGTTTTTATATAGCATTCTTAGTCGTACGTTTCGTTCCCTGCACACTGCATAGCCGTTATAGCCCCTGCTGGCATACTCATAATCTTGAAGAATTAGCACGTCGAAAAACCTGTTGATGTCTACTTGCGAAGTGTACTCGCTTGCACTACACCTGAATTCTAACCGTGGCGTGGCATTCCACTGTATGGTTAGGCCGGGCGAGACGTATGCATGCGACTGGGCACCATGCCCCCGATACCAATACATGTTGTGTTCCAAGAAGGCCGAAAGTGTAAAGCGTACGTCGCGCAAACGATATTCCGCTTCGGGATTGGCGTATAGTTGGCAGAAACCGAAACGACCATCACCAATCTTATTAGCCCAAACACTATCGGGCACGCCATAGAGATTGGATTGCAAATTATGCACAACCGCATTAACACCAAGGCTTGTCGATAGTTTTACTTTACCTATAAGCAAAGCTCCTTGCAAACTTGTGTTGGTTTCAAAATAATGCTGTGTAAGGGTCTGAAAAGCTGAATCTGCTTGTATTCGCTGTGGCCTTGTTTCGTATATGTTACCCGAATTGAACGACAAGAGGTGCTTACCCCATCGTTTGATAAGGTAAAGGTCGTCTCTGACGGTAAACTTCGGTAGCTTGGCATACACGATATGGGCATTCGTTCCTGTCTCGTTTAGCCATTGCTTACGCCATTCCAGGTCGCCTTGTAGCTTGTTTTTCAGGTAATGGTTATTGGCATTGTTCTCGTATTTCAATAAGGCGTGGAGATTGTTCTCACGGGTCAATCCATGTTTTTGGTTGTCTGTCAGGCGCGTGTCACCTGCTCTATAATATTCAGTCACCCGTCTTTCCCACGTATTTTCTTCGTTGTTCTCGTATATCAGTTGCAAATTCACCTGCGAAATGTCGTTTATGCGTTTCAGCGTATTTAACGTAAAGCTATGGCTTCTGTTGAAAAGCGACCGCCTACCAAGAAATCCCGAATTAGCAACAGGCAGCTGTATCACGTCTGTTAGCCTACTACTTATCTCGTCGAAGTTAAACAGGTTTGTTGTTTCCTTGCCTATTGGCTTACCCAAATTATTGGATTTGTAGGTAGCCATCAGCTGCCATTGTGGCTTAATGCGCATAGCAAAACTCTCGGCTTCCCACAAAGTGCCCTTACTTTTTAGGCCAACACTGCCTTTGGCCGTAACGATCCAGTGTGCCTTCGCTCCGTCTTTCATACGTATGTTCACGGCATCGTCGTTGGTATAAGTAAATTCCTCAAGTACTCTTACTGGTTGATGGTGTTTTATCACCTCCACCGATGCCACCGCACCTTGCGGTAGCGTATTGGTGGCCACACCGTATTTAGCCCCCAGAAGGTCGAGTCCTTCGATGTAAAAGTTGCTTATCGGCTTTCCTCCATAGGAAATTTGGCCGCTCTCCTTGTTCACTTCAAAACCAGGAACGCGCCTCAACACGTCGGCTAATGTTCGGTCGCCGGCTTGTGCATAGGTAGCTAACAGATATTTTATTGTGTCTCCACTAAGCTTGACCTTTTCTGATTTCACGTTCACTTCTTTAAGTGTCACGGCATCATCAGCTATTGTCAGCCTTTGGAAAGGCATGCCCTCCTTCACCTCAATACGCCTAGCCTTATACCCAAGAGAGGAAATTTGCAGGCTGTTTCCCACCTTGGCCTCGATGCTGAATCGCCCTTCCGCATCAGTTTGGCAATAATTCAGCATCTTGTTGCTTTCTGCATCCACGTGTTTCACCACAACCCATTGCATCGGTTGACCGTTTGTATCAGTCAACCGACCTTCCACTTTCACCACTTGTGCACATGTGACGAAAGTCCACAATATGGCTATTGCCATCAAACATGCCTTTTTCATCGTTGTAAAAGTTTAGTTACGTGATGTGAACATGTGCACTATGCCGCCACATCTATAATATAAGGAGAGCATGAAAGTGAGCTAGGAGCCTCCAAGAAAACCACTTATTCGTACTCTTCACTCTTGCCACTCACTCTAATTCCATTGGTGGGGCGATGATTGTTTTGGGTGGATAGGTCTTGGGATCGGTGCTTGCTTTCAAGTATTTCTCACGTGCGATGAGTGTGTACTTATGGTTATAGAAATTGTAAAACATAACGGGCGGCACGCCTTTGGTTTGTAGGCTGTTCGCCTCCAAGTCCATGTAGTTCTCGCAATGGGCTTTTAATATCAGCCCAGGCAAGCCTGCCAGTTTCCAAGGCCCAAGTGGAATGCCAATCTCGGGTGCATACCAAACCGTCCATTCACGCCCCCTGAATCGCGTTTTAGCCATTAGACATTGCTGGCCAACTATCGTTCGCGTGCTATCTGCCACCAAATGCCAGTCCATTTGTGGTATGGGTTCTTCATAAAAACAATAATCGCCAAACAAAGAAGTATACACAGTGATTTTACCTTGCGTTAGATTTCGGTATAAATACTGTCGATGCCCTGGGCTATAAGGCATGCGTTTACTGTCGTCGTCACGATGTTCAAGGGCATCCATCATTCTTCTGAGGCGTTCCATGTCATAGTCGGGGCCATTTGGAGAGTTGCTCATAGAGTCAGACACATACGTGTCTGTATTAATATATTGACTCGTATGTTTACCACACCGCAAAGCATATTCGTCTTTATCCTTGCCATACACCACCTTATATCTCACTTCCAGTATGGCCGGTTCAATCACATGTGTAGCTTGGGCCCACAAACTAATGGGTAGGCCACACAACAATACTTTAATCAACATTGTTTTCATTGTCTCAGATAATTAAAAAATGTGTTGGGGAGAGCTTTCTACAACGCCAGTCTGTTTAAGAAGACATTACGTCATTAACTTTTTATTTAGACAATTGAGAGCGTATCGACAGGCACTAAGAACCCATTGATTGTAATTCACTTCAACACAAATGTGGTGTATGGCGAAGGTTTGTCAAGGTAAATCCCGTGTGCCATAAACTCATTGATGCTTAAGTTGAATACCGCAAATTTAAGTAAAATAAAAGCAACAACAAAGATAATCACAAATTATTTTTTAGATGAACAGGAAGCGATGGACACAACTTAGAATATTTGATAAACGGCCTAATGAACCTATTGGGGCTTAATTTGCCCTCAACATTTCAAGAACAACTAATGCAAGTGTTGCGAACATGCCCTTCTTCCCCACACCTTTCGCACAGCTACAAAAGCAACAAAACATGTTATTTAATTTGTTTAAAACATAATATTGCGTATATTTGCAATTTAAACGCCCTATTTTAGTTACAAATTAAAACATTCACATTATGAAAAGAACGCTACTCCTCTTACTCTGTTGCCTGTGTTTCGTGGCATACGGACAGTCTTTACAAGCCAATTTCTATGCCTTAGGAGGAACTACACCCTATTATAGTATGGGGTGGGACTCGGTGGAAGAAGCCAACAAGTGGAAATACTTCGCCCTTAACAACACTGCCACGTGGCAATTATTCGAACAACCAAGCTGGAAAGGGCTGAAACCCTTCTCTTACTTCAACCCCAACAGCAAGTTCTCGCTAGGAATTAGCTACTCCAACAAAAAGCAAAAGGAGACTGCCCAATCGCCCCAAATAACCATCAAACCCAACAGCACGTGCAGCTTTTACGCCTGTTTCAGTCCTGGGCTATTGGTCTTTGCCAAATGGAAACTACTTATCACCGATGTAGACACAAAAGAAACGGAAGAATTACTCGATGCGTTCAAATGGTCGCAAGACAATGCTTTCGACGGTCCCAATTGGAACAAGTTCAACATCAAGCTATCTGCCTACGCCCAAAAGAAGGTACAATTCTCCTTCGTCTATGAGGGTTCAGGTGGCGAAGACGTGTTCATCGACGGATTTGAAGTATCGCAAAACGATGAGAACGCCACCTCCATCCACGTCGTTGAAGGCGAAGAAGTGGCGTTTTACAGTTCGTCCATAGGTAAAGTTACGTCCTATAAATGGAAGTTTGAGGGCGGAACACCGAATGTTTCCACCGACGAGAACCCCAAAGTTGTATATGCAAAGGCCGGAACTTACCCCGTAACGCTGACCGTTAGCAATGGTACAGAAGCGCATACCTTTACACGCGAGGCCTATGTAAACGTGACTAAGAAGGCTCCGCAAGCCCTTATCGGGGTAGAACCCGGTGGTTATCTCTCGCCATTCGTTGGCCGTTTCATCGCCTTGGGCTCGTCGCTTACATTCAAAGACCTCTCTAAGAATAACCCCACCCAATGGCAATGGTCGTTCAATGGGGCAAACATCGAGCAGAGCAACGAGCAAAACCCTACCGTAACCTACAACAAACAAGGCGTGTTCAGCGTGGGATTACGTGCAACCAACGATGCCGGAACCAGCAAAGACGCGCTAGTAAACTACATACAAGTGGGTGGACAGCAGCACATTTGGAACATAACGCCCGAAGAAAACCCCAACCTCAATGTCATTGGGCTGGGATTTTATGGCTTCTACGCAGGTTTTAACTGGCTCGGCATGTCAAAGTTTGCCGAACATTTCGATGCACCACAGGCTAAGGCCGAAGTGAAAAGTGTTGACGTTTACTTCGGGTCTACGGTCACTGTTAGCCCCAATGCCGAAGTCAGCGTATCTCTGGCACTGGCCGACGACAAGGGTATGCCGGGCCAAGTACTCGCCACTTCTACGCTAAAAGCGTCTGAATTGGTTTACGACAACAACACAATAAAGCCAACCACCTTCACCTTCAACACGCCCGCAACGGTAGAGAAGGAGTTTTTCGTTGTAATTGGCGGACTGCCCAACAACGACGAGGGCAACAAATCGGACAAGATTGCCATCCTTTGCCTGCGTAGACAAGCGAAAGAAAAATCCACAACATATCATCTCTTGGCCGACGAAGACGGCAACAACAAGCCCACAGGCACCTATACATGGCACCGCAACGACGACGAACCCTTGTCGATGGCCGTTTGTCCATTGCTATCTTACGACCTTTCCACCACTGCATTGCCGCGTAATGAAACGAATGTGGGCGAAACCCCATTGCGTTTCGACGGCAACAACCTACTCACCGCCGCCGATTACGATGCCATTGAGGTGTACGCCATGCACGGTGCACGTGTGTTATCGGCAACAAAGCCACCCCACGTGCTGTCACTACGCCATCTGCCTGCGGGAGTTTACGTTGTGAAAGCTACAAGGGGAAAGACACAAGACACGTTGAAAGTGGTAAGGTAGTTAGGAGTAAGGAGTGAGTCCACTTACTACTTTACTACTTATCATTTACCACTTCACTACTTACTACTTTACCACTTACTACTCCACTACTTACCACTTACCACCCTACTACTTACTACTTTACTACCTTACTACTTACTACCTTACTACTTACTACCCTACTACTTACTACCCTACTACTTACTACCTTACCACTTACCCCCCATTTAATCGAATTATATTTTGTCGTTACCACCATTTACCTTAACTTTGCATCATGTAAAGAGCCGCCAACCGCACGGCTCGCCACGCCATTACATCCCAAACCCATGCACAAAGAAACTCTAACACTGTACGAACTGAACCAAATGGTGCGCGATGCGCTCGCCATAACCATGCCCGACGAATATTGGGTAGAGGCCGAAATCTCTGAAATGAGGGAGGTTCGCGGCCACTGTTACATGGAATTGGTACAGAAAGATGTGGCGGGAAACACGCCTGTGGCCAAGGCATCGGCCAAATGTTGGAAGAACAAATGGGCGTTTTTGCGCCCCCACTTCGAACGCAACGCCAACCAAATACTACGTGCAGGACTGAAAGTAAGGCTCTTGGTGTACGCCGATTTCCATGAAGCATACGGCTTTTCGTGGATTGTGGCCGACATAGACCCCACTTACACGCTGGGCGACATGGCGCGCAAGCGGCTCGAAATCGTGCGGACACTGAAACAGCAAGGCGTGTTCGACCTGCAAAAAGACTTTCGCCTACCGCTATTTGCGCAGCGTGTGGCCGTTATTTCCAGCGAGCAAGCGGCTGGTTACGGCGATTTCTACCGTCATCTGCACGAAAACGAATGGCATTTGCAATTCTCGGTACAGCTTTTTGCCGCCACCATGCAGGGCGAAGACGTAGAACGGAGCGTCATTGCGGCCCTTAACGCCATCAACGAGCGGCTAGCCGACTTCGATGTGGTGGTTATCATACGTGGCGGAGGGGCCACAAGCGACCTCAGTGGCTTCGACAGCCTGCCATTGGCCGAGAATGTAGCCAACTTCCCCCTACCAATCATCACCGGCATCGGGCACGACCGCGACGAAAGTGTACTAGATATGGTGTCTTTCCGCCGTGTAAAAACGCCCACTGCTGCGGCTGCTTTGCTGGTAGAACACCTCGCAGAAACCTACCAACGCATTCTCGATGCACAGGAAGAGATGGTACACCTGGTGCAAAGGCGCATGGAATTGGAGCGCATCAAACTGGCCCGACTTACCGAAAAGGTGCCGATGTTGTTTTCATTGGTGCGTACAAGGCAAGAGAAAAGGCTCGAAAACATGGCTCTGCGCATGCGGAACGCCATAACAACGGCCCTGCAAAGGCAAGACTTGCGCCTGCAACGTCTGGCACTAGCCCTGCCAACCCACGCCGAACGTTTGCTAACCAGAGCCGCACATCGCCTTGAACTGCTGGAACAAACCATCAAAGCGCACGACCCCACCTTACTGCTTAGCAAGGGTTATAGCATCACTACGCACGGCGGAAAGGTGGTACGCAACACCAACCAATTGCAAAAGGGCGATGTAATAGTAACGCAACTGCAAAAGGGAAAGGTAAAATCTGTTGTTGAATAAGGATTTGAGGTTGTAAGGTGGTAAGTTTATGAGTTGTTGAGTTTGGAAGGTTATGAGTTTATGAGTTTGGAAGTATGTTAGCAAGCTTGCAAAAACAATAAGCCCATTACGCTCAACAAACAAATGAGCCTACAAAGCTAAACACGCAGATGTTCACAAATTCACAAACCCAACAACGCACAAACCAAATAACTCACGAACTGATAAACTCAACGACCCTATAACTCAGCAACTCAATAATTCACAAGCTCAACAACTCATCAACTCAAAAAACTCAAATTATGGCTAAACAAGAAATGAAATACGAAGAGGCTGTGGCACAACTAGAAGCTATTGTTCGCCGAATGGAAACAGGCGAACTCGACCTCGACTCGCTTGCCGATGAACTGAAAAAGGCTCAAAAACTTATCAAGATGTGCAAAGACAAATTGACTAAGACCGACGAGGAAATAAAGAAAATGCTGGAAGAAGAGGGTTAGCCCTCTTTTCAGGACCTAAATACATGGTTGTTTTTGACTCGTTTTCAATTGCTTATGAATATTAGCGTTGAATTTGTCTTGCCTGCTAACTTTTCTGACCGAAGACAAGATTGAGAGAATAGTCAAGGTGACTTCTATATAAAAATTGAGATGAGATAATTCATGCAGTCGTTTTTATCCATACTTCCACTTGTTATCATCATCAGCCTTATTTTCTTCGGATGGTGGTACAACTCTCCAAAACAGAAAGGCAAATGGGGAGAACAGAGAGTAAATGACATTCTTTCTCGTCTGCCAAAAGAATATCATGTATTAGGTGACATTGTGTTGAAAACAAAAAGAGGTACAACACAAATCGACCACATTGTTGTTAGTAAGTATGGTGTCATTGCTATCGAGACCAAAAACTATCGAGGCGATATATACGGAGATGACAACCGAAAGGAATGGACGCAGCTTATTGTCACCAAAGTTACTTTTGCGAAAAGATGGTGGAAAACATATACATACGTTACAAAAAGGCATTTCTATAACCCAGTTAAGCAATCCATAGGTCATGCTCTTAAAATTAAAGGGCTGCTCAACGCTTATCCACATGTTAAAATTATTCCTATTGTCGTGTTTACAGGCGAGGCCGTATTAAAGAACATTAAGAGTAATCATCATGTCATTTACGAAAACTGTCTCTTGGAGGTGATAAGTGGATATAAGGCGACATACCTGACAGATAATGATGTTCAAACCATACTTACAATACTTAATGAAAACAATATAAGAGAGAGCGTAAGCGACAGAGAACATGTTAAGAACATTCAGACGGCAGTAAGAGAAGTTAATGAAACTATCAAATGTGGTGTCTGTCCGAAGTGTAACGGCCATCTTGTAGAGCGGCGAGGTAAATACGGCACTTTCTATGGGTGCTCAAATTATCCACAATGTAGATTCACTGTAAGACGAAAGCGTGAATGATTTTTAAATCTTAATCTGTTTACATGTTATTGAAGTCAAGACGACTTCAAACTCAATAACTCATAACCTCACAACCTCACGAACTAAAAAAATACAAGATATTTTACAAAACACAACCTACTTATCGCTCCATTCTAGCAAAAATAACACTCAAAAGCATGCTATTTAGCAGAAATTTCGGCCTTTTGCATTTTGTTTTAAGTCCATTTTTGAGCACAACACGGGCAATTTGCACCACTTTGCCTTTCTAGTTGCTCGCCTGTTCTCAAATTTTCGCCACCCAGAAAACGGTTTTTAGTGGTTAAAACGTCAACTTTTAAGTTCTTTTTCCTACCAAAACAACGTCTATTTGGTCAATCGTAGACCAATAAACCCAACATCCAATATGCAAGATTATGCACTTTACTTTGCATTTTGTTGCATTCCTTCTTGCATTTAGCAGCATTTTACACTGCGTTTTGATGCTAATTGCACTGCGTTTTGCCGCTAATTGCACTGCGTTTTGGTGCTAATTGCACTGCGTTTTGGTGCTAATTGCGGTGCAATTTGCTGCAAATTGCACCTTTTTTGTCGTGAATTGCCCTCCATTCTGCATAATTACACATTTTTATACGGTAAATCGGCTTGCTTAACCTTACAGGCTAATGCCAATTTTCAGCCCCCAAAAACCTCCGCGAGAATTGAGAATTTGCCACCGAGTGGGCAATTGGTGAACGGCGAGGGCACTCTCGATGTTAAAAAATGCACCGAAAATTTTACACCCATTCCCCCAAAAACAAGATGTGTTTAACAATAAACAGGGCAAAGATAAGCATAAGGTATTTCGCGTTATGCAATGCAAACCTTAGCAATACTTATGCCCGATGAGGGTTAAAACGCTGCTGATTAACGCGTGCAACAACCAATAAAAAGACATTAAGCCAACAAGTTGCAAGCCAGCAAACCCGCTAACGTAAGCACCACAAAGAGTGCCACAACACCCGCGCAACCCTTTCGTTGCGGTTCGCCAAGATAATCGTTGGTGCTAGAAGGCTCAGGCCTATGCGCGTTAGTGCCGTAAACACCTCTCCTGCGCTTAGGAATATCCCGCTGCATCAGCTGGTTATATTTGTTCCAAAGTTTAAGGTATGTGGGGTCTGTTTCGCCCTTCACCATCTTCATATAGTTCAGTCGGCCGCGCAAAACCGCATACAAGGTGAGGTATTCACCATGTCCCCTAGTCTTACCATACTGCTCACGATAACCGCGCAAGGCTGCTTTGGCAGTCTCCCAATAGCCATATCGTTCCCACATATACAACAAGCTACGTATCTGCCGTGCATATTCGCGCGTTACGTTCACCTTATGGCTCACCACAACGCCCGTAACCTGCTGTCTTCGTCCACGTCTTTGCAGTCGTGTTTTGCGGTCGTTCAGCCTAAATCCGTACTTCTCAACAATGCCAGAAACCTGCAAATAAAAACTTCCCGTTGGGCGCAGCACATCCTTGTCGCTGCTAAACGACATGTCGTCGGCATAGCGCGAGTAGGTTGCCCCTATGCGTTGGGCAGCGGCAGCCAGTTCTTCGTCCATCTTTTTGCACACCATATTCGAGAGTGTTGGCGACGTGGGAAATCCCTGCGGCAACACATCGCCCACGGGTTCGGCAGCAGTACACAGCCCCGAAAGCAGGCGTGCGGCCTCGGCAGAGCATCTTAAAGGCTCTGCCAACAAAACGTCTTCCACCATTTGCCTAGTAATGGAGGGGAAGAAATCTTTGATGTCGATGTTCAGGATGTAGCGTTTGCCCACATGCTGTTGGGCATTTTGCACCACCGAACGCCCCTTCACAAAGCCGTAACACCAAGTTGTGGGTTCGTAATACTGCTGCAACAAGGCATTAAAGCCCTTTAACATGTACAACAAACTCTGATGGGGAGCCACGATAGCACGCGTTCCGCCGTGCTTTTTGTGCATGCGGTAGCGTTTTGCCCGGCGGTTGTCTTTACTGGTATCTGCGAAGCAAAGCATCTGGTTTCGCCTGAAACCGGCAAACACACCAATATTGCTGGCCAAGGTATTAAGAACATTGGTCAGCTCGTCGGCCGAGTATATGTATTGCAATTGGTTGCCAATTAGTGCTTTTAGGTTTACATCTCTATCAGTTCGGGCCATGCTATCTAGGGTTATATCGTAAAAATATAGGAATGCCGTAGAAGTTTACTTTATGGTAAAACCCATTTACCATAAACGATACTTTGTATCAAACTCTGACGAATACATCAGAAACTACCTCTAAATTTCTTCGGCTATTCCTATACGTTGGCAAAGATAAACATTTCAGTTTATACTACAAGCGTTGCATCACATGGTTTATGATTTATTTACATTTTGACATATACGATGCAATTTCACTTCACAAAAAAGGCGCAATTGATGTAAGTTGCCCCCGCAAATGCCACTCCTGGGCACAAAATTAGCTTGCGCAAGGGCATTTACACCCCCTACTTTCGCCTGCAAATGCAGTTTTTTATGCGCACACACAATAATGCGCAACGAGAGTCGTTATATAATAACGTATACGTACACATATAAAAAACATCATTAATGATTGAATATATCAAGGGCGACTTGGCCGAACTTACCCCAGCAATGGCTGTGATTGAGGCGGCCGGGGTGGGCTATGCGCTCAACATATCGCTGAATACATACACCGCTATCCAAGGTAAAGACAAGGTAAAGCTGTTTGTTCACGAGGCATTGGTAACGGGCGGGCGCGACGATTCGTACACGCTTTATGGGTTTGCCACGCGCCAAGAGCGCGAACTTTATCGCTTGCTTATCAGCGTTTCGGGCGTTGGAGCCAATTCGGCACGCATGATTCTTTCGGGAATGTCGCCCGCCGAACTGTGCAATGTCATTGCCGCCGGCGACGACAAGATGCTGAAAACCGTTAAAGGCATTGGCGCAAAGACGGCGCAACGCATCATCGTAGACCTGAAAGACAAGATTGTTACAAGCGGAGTGGCCCAAGAATTGTCGGTACCCACAAACGCAAACGCCACGGTGATGAACACAGCCGTGAAGGACGAGGCCGTGGGCGCACTTACCATGCTGGGCTTTGCACCGGCAGCCTCGGCCAAGGTGGTGGTTGAAATACTGAAAGAACAACCCGAGCTGCCCGTTGAACAGGTGGTGAAAGCGGCGTTGAAAATGATAAAGTGACCCTAAAAGGCGTGTTGCGAAGTAAGAAAATAAAAAGGACGTTGATGGTGGTGCTCGTCATTTGCTTGGCGGGTTATGCCCTCGCTTTGCCCTTTGTGCAAGACAACAGAGGGCGAAGGCAAAACAACCGCACGCAAAGAAACGCCAACACGTCACCTGCAAGAAACGCCAACACGCCCCAAAACAACACGCCTCAACGCGACGTGGAACGCCCCACCCTACCCGACGATGAGCAACCGGAAGACACAACGCTGGTGATTGACAACGAAGACGCACCCGAAACACAAACCAGCGACAACCCCCAAACAGCTCCTGCAACACCGTTTTGGCGCGTGCAACCCACTACGCCCACCACTTATGGCGACCTATGGCAAAACGCAATGGACCTGAAACGTCCTGAAAACATGAAACAGGGGGTGGAATATAACGACACGCTTGACCGTTATCTGCTTGGAACGAAATGGGGAAGGACGTATTTGGGAACGCCTATCATGATGACACCCGACGAATATCGGCGTTGGAGCGAACGACAAGCACGCAACAGCTTTTTCAGGAAAAAGAACGACGAGATATATAAGGCGAAAGGCAAAGAGAAGTTCGACTTTACCGACATGCACTTCGACTTAGGTCCTGCCGAAAAGATATTCGGACCTGGTGGCGTGCGCATCAAAACGCAAGGTTCGGCAGAAATTCGTTTCGGCGCTACGCTTAAAAACATCGACAACCCGTCTATACCCATCCGAAATCGTAAGACTACGACGATGAACTTCGACGAGAAGATTAACATCAACATGAACGGAAAGGTGGGAGATAAGGTGAACATGAACCTAAACTACAACACCGATGCCACCTTCGACTTTGATGCGCAGAGCCTTAAACTGAAATACGACGGTAAGGAAGACGAGATAATAAAGCTTGTTGAGGCTGGCAACGTGAGTTTTCCGGCCAACTCATCGCTCATCAAGGGGGCCAGTTCGCTCTTCGGCATACGTACTGATTTGCAGTTTGGTAAGCTGAAAATGCAACTCGTGGCCTCGCAAAAGAAATCGTCGTCGAAAAGCGTTTCTTCGCGCGGAGGCGTGCAACTAACGCCTTTCGAGTTGGATGCAGCCAACTACGAAGAGAACCGACACTTCTTTCTTTCGCACTATTTCCGCGACAAGTACGACGAGTGGATGGCCTCGTTACCCACCGTTAAGAGTGGCGTCAGCATCAATCGCGTGGAGGTTTGGGTAACAAACAAGACGGGAACAACCACTAATACGCGCAATATCGTGGCCCTTACCGACCTTGGCGAGGTGAGCCACATCTCTAATCCGCTGTGGGGCGCATCGGGATTGGTGCCTGCCAACAACGCCAACTCCGAATATCCGGCGATGGTTAGCACATACGTTGCAGCCCGCAACATCGACCAAACGTCGACAACACTCGACGGAATAGCGGGTTTCGTGGGCGGAAACGACTACGAAAAACTTCAAAACGCACGACTACTTCAACCCTCCGAGTACACCGTTAACACCACGATGGGCTACATTTCGCTAAGGCAAGGTCTGCAAACCGACCAGGTTTTGGCCGTGGCCTACGAGTACACTTACGGCGGAAACACCTATCAAGTGGGCGAATTTGCTGCCGACAACACCGACACCAATCAGGCTTTGTTCGTTAAATCGCTCAAAAACACCAGTAACAACCCGCGGCAAGGCAACTGGCATTTGATGATGAAGAACGTGTATTATCTGGCCACTTCGGTTGAGAAAGAGCGTTTCCGTCTAGACATCAAGTATCAAAGCGATACCACAGGTGTTTACCTTACTTACATTCCCGAAACGCAAGTAAAAGACCAACCCTTGATTAGGGTGATGGGCGCAGACCGACTTGACAACAACAATAAGGTGCATGCCAACGGCTATTTCGATTTCGTTGAGGGCTATACCATAAGCAACGGACGCGTGTTCTTGCCCAAGACACAGCCTTTCGGCAAACACCTGTACAACTATCTTCGGGCCAAGGGCGTGCCAGACGCCGTTGCCCGCAGCTACACTTACGACCAATTGTACGACTCGACCAAGACCATTGCCAAACAAATTGCCGAGAAAAACAAGTTTATTCTTACCGGACAATTCCGCGGAACCAGTGCCAACGTCATCTCACTTGGCGCATACAACGTGCCGCAAGGTTCGGTTGTGGTCACCGCTGGCGGCGTTAGGCTCACCGAAGGCGTAGATTATACCGTGGATTATTACGCCGGCGAAGTAACCATCCTTAACCAAAGCATCTTGGATGCAGGCACAGCGGTGAACGTTTCGCTAGAAAGCAACACCGACTATGGCCAACAACGCAAAACGATGTTCGGCCTAAACTGGGAATATAACTTTTCGAAAGACCTGCAACTAAGCGGTACCTTGCAGCACCTGACAGAGCAAGCACTGACCACGAAGGTGAATATGGGTGCCGAACCACTGAACAATACCCTATGGGGACTGAACATTAACTGGAAGAAAGAAAGCCAATGGCTTACCAATTTGCTCGACAAGATACCCTTTTTGCACGTTACTCAGCCCTCGCAGATTAGCTTTACGGGCGAGTTTGCCCACCTCATAGCGGGCCGTAACAAGGGAACGCAGGACAATGCCTCGTATCTCGACGACTTTGAAACCACAAAAAGCTCGCTCGATGTTAGCACGCCCACCTCGTGGACGTTGGCCAGCACGCCCTCGATGTTTGCCGAACACAACGACAAGACCACGCTTAACAGTGGATTTAACCGCAGCCGCCTGGCTTGGTACACCATAGACCCGCTGTTTACTCGAAGAAGTAGCTCGCTAACGCCCTCGCATATCAAGGGCGACTTGCAACAATTGTCCAACCATTACGTGCGCGAAGTGCCCGTACGAGAGCTTTTTCCCAATCGCGATCAAAACAGTTATGGCGGTGTTTCCACCCTATCGGTGCTCAATTTGGCCTTCTATCCAGCCGAAAGAGGACCTTACAACTTCAATCCCGACCTTAATCCCGACGGAACACTCGACAATCCCGACAAGCGTTGGGGCGGTATGATGCGCAAACTAGACACAAACGACTTCGAGGCAGCCAACATCGAGTACATCGAATTCTGGATGCTCGACCCCTTTATCTATTCTAACCGCCAGCCCAACGCCAACGACTACGGCGGCGACTTCTACCTCAACCTGGGCGAAGTAAGCGAAGACGTGCTGCGCGATGGCAAGAAATTCTACGAAAGTGGCATGCCTGTCGACGGCTCACAAAGCTTTGTTACCACCCAATGGGGCAAAATACCCACCCAAGCCACCACAACTTACGCCTTCGCAACATCACGTGGAGCGAGGGCATTGCAAGACGTTGGCTTTAACGGATTGAACGATAACGAGGAACGTTCGTTCCCTGCTTACCAGTCGTTCCTTAACGCGGTAAGGGGCAGGGTGAATGCTGCCGTATTCGATTCGATACAGGCCGACCCCGCCAACGACAACTACCACTACTTCCGCGGCTCTGATTACGACCGTGCCGAACTGCCCATCTTGCAACGATACAAACGCATAAATAACCCCCAAGGCAACTCGCCCGACAGCGACCAACGCAGCGAAAGCTACGACACATCGTACAAGTCTACGCCCGATGTGGAAGACATCAACCAAGACTATACGCTCAACGAATACGAAAAATACTACCAATACCACGTATCGCTGCGCCCACAAGACATGGTGGTGGGCCGTAACTTCATCGTAGACAAGCGCGAAGCATCGGCCTCCTTGCGTAATGGCACCAACGAAAACGTCACTTGGTATCAGTTCCGCATCCCCGTTCGCGAATACGAAAAGCGGTTCGGCGCCATCTCCGACTTTTCCAGCATCCGTTTCATGCGTATGTTCCTCACAGGCTTTAAGCGTCCCATCGTTTTGCGTTTCGGTTCGCTCGACCTTGTGCGGGGCGAATGGCGTAGTTACGAACAAAACCTTAGCAACACGGCCTCACAAACAGGAAGGATGTCGGTTAGTGCCGTAAGCTACGAAGAAAATAGCGACAAAACGCCCGTCAACTATATCCTTCCGCCTGGAATAGAGCGCGGAGCCGACCCCAACCAGCCGCAAATGGTGGAAAACAACGAGCAAGCACTGAGCCTTGTTGTGGACAATCTGGGGCAGGGCGAAGCGAAAGCCGTGTACAAAAACACCACTATCGACCTGCGACAATATCGTCGTTTGCAGATGTTTGTGCATGCCAACGCGCTCGAGCCCAATGCCACAGCCTTGGCCAACGGCGAGTTGTCGGTGTTCATTCGCCTTGGTAGCGACTACAAAAACAACTTCTACGAATACGATATTCCCCTATCGCTCACCCCTGCACACCGCTATAACGACCGCTTGTGGGCAGATAGTCGCGCCGTTTGGCCCGAAGAAAACATGCTCGACATTGCCCTCAGCGTGTTTACCAACTTAAAGAAGGCACGCAATAAGGCACGTGCCACAGGATTAGCCTCGTTTACTTCGCTATACAGTGCCTACGATGTTGACAAGCCCAAGAACAAGGTCAGCATCATGGGAAACCCCACTTTGGGCGAAGTAAAGACCATTATCATCGGCGTGCGCAACAATGCCGCCACGCAAAAAAGCGGCGAAGTATGGGTGAACGAACTGCGATTGAAGGAATATGAGAACGAAGGCGGATGGGCTGCACAAGGAAACCTTAACGTGCAATTATCCGATTTCGGAACCCTTAACCTGCAAGGACGATACGTTTCAGAAGGTTTCGGCGGACTGGAAGACGGCGTTGCCGACCGCGCCAAAGACAACTTTAAGGCTTACAGCGTAACAACAAACCTCGAATTGGGTAAGTTCTTCCCCGAAAAAGCCAAGGTCTCGGCCCCGCTTTACTACTCGCGAACACAGGAAGAAAGCAGTCCGAAGTACAATCCACTCGACACCGACTTGCGCCTTAAAGATGCTCTCGATGCGGCAAACCGCCAAGAACGCGACTCAATTAAGAGCATTGCCATACGGCGTACCACCAATACAAACTTCTCGTTGTCTAACGTTCGCATCGGCATACAGAACAAACGCCACCCCATGCCCTACGATCCGGCCAACTTCTCGTTTTCGTACAGCAACTCTTCGCGTTTCACTAGCGGCGAAACAACCGTCTACGAACGCGAAAACAACTGGCGTGCCGCAATGGCATACAATTGGACTCCCGTGTACAAGCCCCTCGAACCATTTAAGAATATCAAAAGCAAGAGCAAGTGGTTAGACATTCTTAAACGGTTCGGACTGAACTGGCTGCCTCAAAATCTCTCGTTCAACTCCGACATCAACCGCAGTTATTACGAGCTGCAAGAGCGCGACATGGAGAGCAAGGGCGGCGACCGCTTACCGCTAACCTTTAATTCGCAATTCCTTTGGAACCGCGACTTTGCCATCCGTTGGGACCTAACGCGCAACCTGCACGCCAATTTCCAAAGTGCAACACACGCCGAAGTGGAGCAACCTTACACACCCGTCAACAAAGACCTGTACGCCGAACGCTACCAAGCTTGGAAAGACTCGGTGTGGAACAGCATACGAAACTTCGGCACGCCGCTAGACTATAACCAGTCGTTCACCCTCTCCTATCAACCGCCGCTCAACTTGTTGCCCATCTTCAATTGGGTTAATGCCGACCTCACCTATAACGCCACCTATCGTTGGGTTCGCGGTACACAACTCGAAGACGGCTCTTCGTTGGGCAACACCATTGCCAACAACCGCGACTTCAACCTCAACGGAACGTTCGACCTCGTGCGCCTTTACAACCAAATACCTTTCCTTAAAAAGGCCAACGAACGCTTTAACCGCGAGCCAAACACTGCCGAACTGAACCGAAAACGCGAAGAAAGGCAGGCCGAACAGCGGAGAAAGGCGCAAGAACGCAAGGCTATGGAGGCCCGAATGAAGGGTAAAGGCGTTACGCCCGATGGCCAAAAGATTGATAATAACGAGACTTTGGCGCAACAGCAACGCAACGAATTGCCCAAAAACCGCAACAGTTTTGAGCAAGAAATAACCCTCATGCCCGACTCAACCCTCATCATCAGCCACAACAAACGCTCGAAACGACTGATGGTTACGGCACGAACAGAAGACGGCAAACGTTTCCCATTGAAGTTTAAAACCAGTGGCGAGAACAGCATACGCATAATTACCAAGGTAGACTCGGCACTAAGGCTGAAACTAACCGTAACGCCACGGCAGCCACAAGAAAAGCAATCGTGGTACGAAACGGCGCAAACCGTGGCGCGCGTGCTGATGATGGTGCGCAACGTAAGCATCTCTTACCGCAACCAATACGCCATATCGCTACCCGGTTTCATGCCACGCATCGGCGACGCGTTCGGCCAGGCGCGCCTTCCCTCCGCCCTATCGCCTGGCTTAGACTTTGCTTTTGGACTTACAGACGACTCTTACATCAATAAGGCACGCAACATGGGATGGTTGCTCGACAACGACTCTATCGCCACACCTGCCGCAACTACCAAGACCGAAGACCTGCAACTGCGCATGACAATCGAACCTGTGCGCAACTTAAAGATAGACCTGCACGCCTCGCGAACGCAAACAACGGCGCGAAACATCCAATATATGTACGCCGGAACACCCACAACGCAGAACGGAACGTTTATGATGACCACCATATCTATACGTAGTGCGTTTGAGGGAATGGGTTCGGCGGCCAACGGATACCGCAGTGCATCGTTCGAAAGGTTCTGCAATGCCCTCGATGCCTTCCGCAATCGTGTAGAATCGCAATACGTAGGGGCACGCTATCCCGCAGGAACAAGTATGGCAGGTGCAGTGTTCAATCCGGCCAACGGAGCCGTAGACCGATATGGCTCGGACGTAATGATACCCGCTTTCCTCAACACTTACACGGCAATGGGCGGCTCTTCGCTCAACATTTTCCCAACATTGGCGCGCCTGCTGCCCAACTGGACCCTCCGTTATAGCGGTTTAGGCAAGCTGCCTTGGCTGCGCGACCACTTCAAAAGCGTGAACATCAACCACGGCTACAAGAGCATTTACGCCGTTGGTGCCTACGCATCGTACAACACCTTTGTGGAATACATGAACGGATTGGGTTTCATCAGCGACGTTACAACGGGCAATCCCCTGCCGCGAAGTCTGTACAACGTGGCCAATGTAAGCATAAACGAGGCTTTCTCGCCACTGCTTGGCGTAGACATGACCTTTAACAACAACCTCACCGCTAAGGTTGAGTATCGCTCAACGCGCGTGTTGAACCTCAGCATGACAAGCGTTCAGATAAACGAGGCCGTCAGTCGCGACTGGGTTGTGGGCATGGGCTATCGCATCAACAACTTTAAACTCTTTGGCATGCGTGCGCCACGCGCCAAGAAAACAAAGGCCAAACGCACCGACGCCAACGAAAGTACAGCCACAAGCAGCAGTTCGCAGGGCAACCCCAACCACGATTTAAACATGCGCCTCGACCTAAGTTACAGGTCGCAAGCTAGCATCAGTCGCGACATTGCCACGCGAACAAGTGCAGCAAGCAGCGGTAACACGGCCATTAAGATTAGTTTCTCGGCCGACTACACGCTCTCGCGCCTGCTCACCATGAGCTTTTTCTACGACCGACAGACCAATACGCCCCTATTAAGCAGCAATAGCTACCCCACAACAACGCAAGACTTCGGCCTAAGCCTTAAATTCTCGCTCACCAGATAAAGGTCATAAACTTTGGGCTTAGCTTTGGCAGACCGATACTTACGCAAAGGCATCAACACAGACATGAAAACAGCTTATGGGTTCATGAGTTTATAAATTCATTAGCTTGCAAGTTAATGAGTTTGTTAGTTTATCCCAAATCGGTCGTAGAAAAAATGTTTTCATTTTGCCAAAGGAAAAAAAGAACACGCGCAAATCAAATCAAGAACTCATCAACTCAAAAGAGTACCAACTCAAAAGCCCACCAACGCAAAATCTTAAATTATTATTTTTTCTTTTACAAAACCACTCAAGTTTTCGCTCCGTTCTAGCGAAAATATCAGTTATAAAGTAGGTAAATAGCCACTATTTCCAGCCTTTCACTCCTTTTGTCTTGTCTGTTTTGAAGAACAAAACCTGCATTTTGCACCATTTAGCCTTTCTAGTTTGCTTGCCCGCCCATTATTTTTTGCGCCCAACAACCCACTTTTAGACCCCAAAAACCCACTTTTTAACGACAGTTTCGCCCTTTTCAGCCATGTTTTTCATGGTTCGAAAGGGTTTTATTTATACCATAGCAGTGTATAATTATGCCTTTCACCTTGCGTTTTGCACCATTTTGCCCTGCGTTTTGCACCATTTTACCTTGCGTTTTGCACCAAAACGCACTGCGTTTAGCGGCATATTGCACTGCATTTTGCACCAAAACACACTGCATTTAGCAGCAAAACGCACGTTATTTTGCTGGAAATGGCCAAAAAACTGGTACAAACAGCACTCTTTTGAAATAAATATTCATTTTGTCGCATTCACATACTAACCCTTTTTTGCCCCAAAAACAACCTTCGCGAGAATCGATTTTTTGCGGCAAGTTGGCGATTGGTGGACAAAAAAGGCACTCAGAATGTTAAATTCCTTACTAAAAACTAGACATAAAAAAATGATTATCCCATATACACATGTAGGGCAACGGAATGGGAAACATGTACACTTACAAGCGCCAAGGCGAGCGGTTGTAGGGCATGCAAGACGATTTCGTATAATAGTTTATTTGGTGTGCGACAATAATTGTTCAAGCAACGGAAGTGCCTTATTCAATCCACCTACCCTGACAAGAGCTCCCCAAACCTGTTCAAATTTCTTCCATCCTCCTGTGTACATAAGGTGCGTAATTCGCTGTGTAAGGGTCGTGTCATGACTACACGCACGAAGGATGTTGCTCCACGAATAGAATGACCTACATGCCCAGTCATAGCCTGCTTTTAATTGCTCTGCGGTAAGACCCCTTGTTTGATACACAACTGTGCGTGTATCATACTTACTCCAATCGTAGGTGAGTATTCTTCCTTCAGCTTCCATCCGCTGAAACTGTCGCGTGCCGGGGTATGGGGTTAGGATATGATATGTTGCGGTTGTGATTGCGTTATCCACTCCCCAATCAACAGTACGGCGAAAGACATCCGTATCGTCATGGTCTAACCCGAACACAAAACTACCATTAATCATGATACCAAGGCTATGCAGCCGCTGCACCGCTGCACTATAATCGCGTTGAAGGTTCTGACATTTGTTGCTTGCCTTTAAGTTTTCTGGCGAGAATGTCTCAAAGCCGATGAAAACACTCCGCATTCCTGCTTCAGCAGCCTTCTCTATAAGATTGCCTTCAAGGATAGATTGAACCGTTGCCGCGCTTTGAAAAACGCGATTCATGCCTTTCATGCCCTCAAACAGTTCGGCAGCAAACCTTTTACTGCCAAGCAAATGGTCGTCTAGAAAATAAAGGTGTCTGCCTGGAAGTGCATCAATTTCTTTCAAAGCCGCATCAACACGAGCCGTATAAAAGGATTTCCCACCCTCATAAAAAGCATCCTTATAGCAGAAATCACAATGATGTGGGCATCCCCTTGATACGACAAGAGAATTAGGAACAAAATACTTACTGCGCTTTATAAGATCGCGACGAACGGGAGGAATGTCTTCAATAGAACGCCATTTTGCAGAATATCGCTTTTGTGCACAACCGTTTCTGAAATCATTGATAAACCTAGGAAACGCCTCTTCGCCAGGTCCTATTATAATGGTATCGGCATGCAAGGCCGCCTCTTCGGGAAGTGCAGTAATATGTAACCCGCCCATAACGACATATACCCCACGACTCCTGTAACTATCCGCTATGGCGTAAGCCCTATATGCATTTGTTACATATACTTGAATACATACCAAATCGGGAGTATCGGTTAGGTCTAGTTTCTCAACATGCTGATCTAAAAGCACAACTTCATCATCATCGTGGAAATATCCTGCTAGTGTTGCTAGCCCTATTGGAGGAAATAGCGAATATTTAATAGGTCGCCAATATGGGCTCTTTGCCTCATCCAAAGATGGCAAAATCATCTTCACTTTCAATGGCCTTCTCATTTCAACAGTAGTAAATCGTGCCTTCATTCGTCTTAGTAAAAAGGTAAACCATTTTTCACCATTAGGAGTTAAGGAGTTATGGAGTTAAGGAGTTAAGCCAAATGTATAGGTGGCGTTAGGCTAATAGGATAATTCTGACCTGTCTGACTTGTCCGAAAGCTAGAAAGAACTAGAAACCTAGAAACCGCTAGACACCTTTAAAGGCGTTAGCCATCTTTTCACCCTTTCACTCTTTCACCTTTAAAGGCGTTAGCCATCTTTTCACCCTTTCACCTTTTCACCTTTAAAGGCGTTAGCCATCTTTTCACCCTTTCACCATTTCACCTTTAAATGGCGCAGCCATTTTTTCACTCTTTCACCTTTTCACCTTTTCACCTTTAAAGGCGTTAGCCATCTTTTCACCCTTTCACCCTTTCACTTTTTCACCCTTAATAGCTCTTCACCTTAAACTGCATCACCTTGGGCAACTTCACCCACTTGCGGTCTACCACAATCTTAATAGGACTTCCTTCCAGCTGCTTGAGCGTATAGGTGCTATCATTTTCTTTCTCCAACTTGGCCTCCAAGTCTTCGCTACCATAATCGTTAATAATAGAAAGCTTAGCCTCCTTATCCTTATTGAGCTTTACATCGGTGATAAGCCACAGGCGCGTATCGAACTTCGAGCCAAGATAACCAGGCAGTTTGCCAAATAATTCTTGCCCACGCGCCACCACATCCTTATCGTGGAAGTTGATGCGCATGTACACATTGTACTCGCTATTGTAGAGATGGCCCTTAAAACTCTTTCGGTCTTGGCCATAACCAACAAGCGCGAACAACGCCATGAGCGCGAAAATAAAAAGCCGTTTCATAACATCACACCCCTTTCATCGTCAAAGAAATTCTGTTTCGCCTAGTGTCTACCTCCACCACTTTCACCTGAACATGCTGGTGTAGCTTAACCACTTCGGCAGGATCGGCCACATATCGGTTGGCCAATTGCGACACATGTACCAGTCCGTCTTGATGAACACCCACATCTACAAACGCTCCAAACTTGGTGATATTGGTAACTATGCCTGGCAAGAGCATGCCCGGAACAAGGTCGGCAACGGTATGCACGCGCTCGTCAAAGGCAAACTCTTCGAGGTCTTCACGCGGATCGCGCCCCGGTTTCTCCAATTCGGCCACAATATCGTTAAGCGTAGGCATGCCCACCTCGGCCGTTACGTACTTGGCTAGCGGTATCTGCCTAATCTTTTCGTTGTTCCCGATGAGTTGACCCACAGAGCAGCCCATATCTTTGGCCATGCTTTCAACCACGGCATAGCGTTCGGGGTGCACCGCACTGTTGTCTAATGGGTTCTTCGCGCCGTCTACTCGTAAGAAACCTGCACACTGTTCGAAGGCCGCAGGACCAAGACGGGGTACCTTTTTCAGTTGCGCACGCGAGGTGAACGCCCCGTTATCGCGACGATAATCCACAATGTTTTTCGCCAAGGTAGGACCTAATCCGCTGATGTAAGTAAGCAAATGCACGCTGGCCGTATTGACATTAACCCCCACGAGGTTAACGCAACTCTCCACCGTTGTATCTAGGCTTTTCTTCAACTTGCCCTGATCAACGTCGTGTTGGTATTGCCCAACACCGATACTCTTCGGGTCTATCTTCACCAATTCGGCCAAAGGGTCCATCAATCGCCTACCAATCGACACAGCCCCACGCACGGTAACATCCTCGTCGGGGAACTCGTCGCGTGCTGTTTTCGATGCCGAATAAACCGATGCTCCATCTTCGCTCACCACATACACGGGTATGCGCGGCTCGGCTGCATGGCCTGCCTGCCGCAAGATGTCGGCCGTTTCGCGACTGGCAGTACCGTTTCCCACGGCGATAGCATCTACTTTAAAACGATTGGCAATCTTCTGAAACTGCGTTTTGGCGGCCTGCTCGTTGCCACGCGGCGTAAACGGATACACAACATCATGATAAAGCAAGTTGCCCTGCGCATCAAGACACACCACTTTGCACCCCGTGCGAATGCCAGGGTCTACTCCCATCACACGTTTTTGACCCAATGGGGCGGCAAGTAGCAGCTGACGGAGGTTGAGCGAGAACACGCCAATAGCCTCTTCGTCGGCCTTTTCCTTGCTGGCCGCAGCAAATTCGTTTTCCACCGATGGCTCTATCAGTCGTTTGTAGGCATCGGCCACAGCCTCTTCAACCAACTGCGCGCATGCACCGCGCCCCCTAACGTAGTGTCGTTGCAGGCGTTCGGTGGTTTCTTCGCCATCGATAGAGATGCTCACACGAAGAAAGCCCTCACTCTCGCCACGCCTCATGGCCAGCAAACGATTGCCGTTGCAGCGGCGAAGTGGCTCAGAAAAGTCGAAATAATCGGTGAATTTCTGCGCCCCCTCCTCGTCTTTCTTAGCGGCAACCACCTTAGACGAGATGATGGCCTCGCGCTTAAAGGCGTTGCGCACCTGCTGTCGGGTTTGTTCGTTCTCGCTAATTGTTTCGGCAATAATGTCTTGTGCGCCCTTAATGGCGGCCTCAACGTCTTTCACATCGCCCTTAACGTAGGCTCGTGCCACGCTTTGGGGGTTGGGTTCGCGTTGCAACAAGATGGTTTGCGCCAAGGGTTCGAGCCCCTGTTGGCGTGCCACCTGTGCGCGAGTACGGCGTTTGGGCTTATAAGGCAGGTATATATCTTCGAGCGTGGTGCTGTCCCAAGTGTTGTCGATACGGCTTTTCAGTTCGGGAGTAAGCTTGCCCAGCTCGTCAATTGTTTTGCAAATGGTTTCCTTGCGCTTTGCAAGTTCGGTGAGTTTGTCTTTCCATTGGCTGATGTTGGCTATCTGCACCTCGTCCAGTCCGCCTGTTTTCTCTTTACGATAACGGCTGATAAACGGGATGGTGCAGCCCTCGTCGAGCAGTGCGAGGGTATTTGCCACTTTGGTTTGGTTTAGTTCAAGGCTCGTGGCGATGATGTTTGCGTATTCGTTCATGTGTGCAAAGGTACAAAAAAACGCTGTCCGCGTAAAGTTGGACAGCGTTTTTAGTAAAATTTAGTGCAGTGAAAGAGGTTTCTCTAAGGGGTTAAGGTGCCTCTTTGATCTGTTAAAGAGCGATGGAGTTAAACCAATAGCTGTATTGATTAACAAGTTGACGAGTTGACGAGTCAACTTGTACTAGGCGCAGCCATCTTTTCACTTTTTCATCTTTTCACCTTTAAAAGGCGCAGCCATCTTTTCACCTTTTCACCCTTTCACCTTTAAAAGGCGAAGCCATCTTTTCACTTTGTCACCCTTTCACCCTTTCACCTTTAAAAGGCGCTGCTATCTTTTCACCTTTTCACTTTTTCACCCTTTCACCTTTAAAAGCCTTTTCAGTTTTAGAAGTTTTCGGGTTTCAATTCGAAGAAAGCTTGGGGATGCAAGCAAACGGGACACACCTGCGGAGCTTTCTTTCCAACTACCACATGTCCGCAGTTGCGGCAAACCCAGATGCAATCGCCGTCGCGCGAGAACACCAATGCGTCCTCAATGTTCTTCAACAGCTTGCGATAACGTGCCTCGTGGGTCTTTTCAATCTCGCCAACCTTTCTAAACTTAACAGCCAATTCCTTGAAACCTTCTTCCTCGGCCTCCTTCGCCATACGGTCGTACATGTCGGTCCACTCGTAGTTTTCGCCTTCGGCGGCAATCTTCAAGTTCTCGCTGGTGTTGCCAATCTCGCCGCCATGCAGGTACTTATACCACAACTCGGCATGTTCTTTCTCGTTGTGAGCCGTCTCTTCGAAGATGGCCGCAATCTGTTCGAACCCATCTTTCTTTGCTTTCGATGCGAAGAAGGTGTACTTGGTGCGTGCCATACACTCGCCTGCAAATGCCTCTTGCAGGTTTTTCTCTGTTTTTGTTCCTTTTAAATCTTTCATAATGTTCTTGTTTTTGTCTATGTTCTTTGTATAATTTCGTCGGCCTTATGCCGCTTTTGATTTGTGTTTTCTGTCTTGTTCGATGCAAAGGTAGTGAAAATAATACATAGCCGACCATATATTCCTCGAAATTTTATGCGGTATTTTAAAGGTGACTTTGGCGTTCAACAACCCTGCGTGATACGGAGGAATGCGCACAAGAGAAGTGGGCAAAAGGGTTTTCAGATAAGCCGATGGAATGAGATTGACCAGAATAGCATAACCATTAACCCACATCACATGTCCTCTTCATCGTCTACCATACACCAGAACAGTGCTGTTCTCTTGGCATAAAGAAAAACAATTTCACACTCTTTAGAGGACAGAAATGGCCAATCGCTACACTTTTTAGAGGATAAAAATGACTGGAAAGCACATTTTTTAGAGGATATACCTAAGGAATTAGGGGGTGTTTGTTGATTCAAACAACTCGTAAGAAAAGGCAAAAAAGAATATGGAGAAAGGCACTAAAAACAGCTATATGTTGATGCAATGTCTACAAAAGGAGATTGAAAACAAACTTGTAAACACGTGGATTATGCCAAAATGCGATACAACGGCAAAGCACATCACTCCCCTCTCCCCTTGGAGAGGGGCTGGGGGTGAGGCTTTATTTCAAACTCATTCCACCCCAGAAAAGAGATGAAGTCGGGTTGTTTTCCCACACTCGCTCCACCTTAGAGCAGGCCTAAGGGGAAGGCCTTATTTATTTCCGAGCATCAAGCGAACTTCGTTTGTTGCGATGATAGCTGCGATATTCGTCGAGAGGAATTTCCACATCGGGTTCAATCAGCGTGCCTTCGTGGGGCAATTCAAACTTCATATACCTGATGTTGAGCCCTCGTTCTATCCACATACTCTCGTAATAGGTTTGGATAGACAGGATTTTAGCCGTTTGTTCGTCGATGCCAGAGGTGTTATAAAGGTCTTCGGTGCGAAACAACAGGTTGAGTTTATTGGCCGAAACCACGTGCGTAGTATAGGTAAAAAGGAAATTCGAGTCGGTTTTGAGGTGCACCACGCCATTGTTTTCCAAGAAACGGCGATAGCGTTCGAGGAAGAAAGTGCTCGTAAGTCGCTTGTGTACATTCTTCATCTGCGGGTCGCTGAACGTCAACCACAGCTCCTGCACCTCATCGGGAGCAAAGAAACGGTCGATAATCTCGATGTTGGTACGCAAGAAAGCCACGTTTTTCAGCCCCTGTTCCAACGCCATTTTTGCGCCTTTCCACATCCGTGCACCCTTTATGTCCACCCCAACAAAGTTGATTTCGGGGTATAGTTTGGCCAATTCTACGGTATATTCGCCCTTTCCGCAACCCAATTCAAGCACAATGGGGTTGTCGTTATGGAAGTAATCGCGCCGCCATTGCCCACGCATGGCGAAGGGCGTGCTCTCTATTACTGAATAGGGATATTGGAAAATGTTGCTAAACGTTTCCATTTCGGCGAATTTTTCTAGTTTTCCTTTGCTCATAGGGTTGGATGAAATGGGGTTTAACGCAGTTGCGGCATAGCTTGAAAGTGTATCGCTGCGCAACGAACACTCTTCCAAGCACGCTCAAAATATACCTTGTTACTGAACTAGCCAGCTTTATTTTATCTCTTTTGTACCTTCGTTTGTTTCTTTCCTGCAATGCCTGCCACTACTCTATCACAACCGTTGTCCACCCATGCTTATCTTCTTCGATACCATATTGTATGTTGCGCAGCAGGTTGTAAAGTCGCGTAGACACAGGCCCTGGCTTACCATCGGCACTAAATGTGTAGCGGTGGCCCGTCTCCATGTCGTCGAGATAGGAGATAGGACTGATTACGGCAGCCGTTCCGCATGCACCAGCCTCTTCGAAGGTAGACAACTCTTCTTCGGGAATAGGCCTACGTTCTACCTCCATTCCCAAATCGCGTGCCAACTGCATCAAGCTGTCGTTGGTGATGCTTGGCAAGATGGATGTTGACTTGGGCGTAACGTATGTATTGCCTTTAATGGCGAAAAAGTTGGCCGCTCCACACTCGTCAACATACTTTTTCTCTTTCGCATCGAGGTAAAACTCACTGGCATAACCCTTCTCGTGAGCCAAGGCATTGGCACGAAGTGAGGCCGCATAGTTGCCCCCAACCTTGTACATGCCCGTGCCGAGCGGTGCCGAACGGTCGAAGTTACGTATGATAACATAGGGATTGGTTGAGAAACCGCCCTTAAAGTAAGGTCCAACGGGTGTTACGAAGATCAGGAAGAGGTATTCTTCGGCCGGCTTAACGCCCACTTGGGCACTGGTGCCGATGAGTAAGGGGCGGATGTATAGCGCGGCCTTGCTCTCGTAAGTGGGGATATATTCTTGGTTAAGGCGTATCACCTTGGTTACCATCTCTTCGAAAAGGGCTACTGGAACCGTGGGCATCATGATGCCCTTACACGTTTCTTGCAGACGGACAGCATTCTCGCCCATTCTGAACACGCGCACTTTGCCGTCGGGACAGCGATAAGCCTTCAATCCTTCGAAGGCTTCTTGCCCGTAGTGTAGGCATGTTGCTGCCATGTGTAGCTTTAAATACTCGTCAGAACAGGTCTCTATCTCGCCCCATTTCCCATCGCGGTAATAACACCGCACGTTGTAGTCGGTTGGAATATAGCCAAAATTCAAACCTGCCCAATCTAAATTCTTCATGTTTCTAATTTCCTTTTCGCCACCCCGCCTGTTGCCGTTCCACGATTAAAGGCATTGGGAGAGGGCATCGATTTTTCGTTTCGTGAAGTACAAAGGTAATCAATTAACAGCACCCACACAACCGTTGGCCGTTGTTTTTTGTAACGAGCCGACATACATCAAGGCAAAATTCCAGCCCACGAAGACATGCAGGAAGCAGGCAAACACAACATGCTTGCCCGCTGCATGGCGACAGGCAACTCCCCTAAAAGGCTTGTTCAAACAGTTTGCAAGTGCCCTACAAAGATGTTCCTAACAACATCATTCATTACCTTGTATCACCGTTTTGTGCCATATACCTCTAATTTCTATATTCATTTTTCTGTCTTTTGCGGGTGTTAGTTCTATACGTTTGCAACGAACATCGGTCAAACCATCCACACTTGCCGAACTATTTATCACCATGAGGTTTACCAACCCCTTATTGCCTGCTTTCAAATTGACATTCATAGGCCTGTTGTATTCATCGTCGCCAATGGATTTCAGCACCATCTTATTGACGTAGGCATCACCAAAATCGATCGAAGACTTACCCTTTACCGTCAAGTTGTCTACCCTTACCTTTGAAGTTAGTATCAATTCTTCGCCGCCTTCCACCGTCACATTTTTCATATCTCCTGCACCCAACAATGTTCTTTGACGGCCCCATTGCTTAACCCGCAATGTTCCAGGCAAGGTATTCACTATTATTCGCACCTTCTTGTCGTTGGTGTAATTCTGGTCTATGGCTGTACGCACCTTTCCATCGGCCCCTTTAATAAGGTATGGCATCTGGCCTATATCGTCAGCCTCCCTAGAATTAGCATCACCATCAGGACCATTTAAACATTCTAGACGAGAGAAATCATCATCTTCTAACGAGTCGGAAAGCGCGTAATATAAGGTGTCTCCCCTTTGTTTCACTGTTATTAACTGCTCAGGATAAATAACAGAACACTGCGAAACATCGCTAACGACATTGACCTCCACCGCCAGGCGAAGGGAACTGCCAATGTTTTTATCTGCTCTGTTTGTAGCATCATACATGATTATCGACACCGGAGCAATGCGTTTTTCGGTTGTTCGGTCCAAATAAACAAATATTCTATCCTCAACAATGTCCGTCGCCTTATCGTTTTGCGAAAAGGGGATCAGTGCCCCGGCACATAAAAGCAGAAAGGTTAAGACAAAATAACCCACCACCCAGAGCTTCGTACGTGTGAGAGCAGCACTATCTACCACCTCCATATCCTTGAAACACAGGTACGACAGCCACCAAACAAATAAGACTGAAAGCCAAGAGTACCAAATTAAAATAGACTCGCCGTATGAACTTGTAAGTAGTGAATGCTTGAAGATAAAGAAAAAGGGCAGAAAGCCCATAGTCCAATAAAGCAAGAACAGGAAAAGTGTGGTTTTAAGCATGGCGCGCTTAACAAAGAAAACGCTACCCAAGGCATAAATGGCCGTACACGCAAAATAACTCAACCAAATAGCAGCTGCGAAATTGTAAGTCGACCCAGAGTCGGCCCACAGCGGTATCAGTTTGAGTTCTATTTGAGGGTACAAAGCACCGAAAAGGAGCACACGAAGCCCATCCACCACATATACACATACCAAGAAACACACCAAAAAGAGGGGAATGCAGATTACCCAACGTGCAAGCCAACTCTCAAAAGGCGTTACGGGGAACGTCAGCGCGCTTATCCGTTCAGCTTTTCGTTGCGCACCACTCATCATTTCGGATGCGAAAATAGCACCCGAAACAAAGAGTATGATGACGAAAATAACCAAAAGCACATCCACAGCCCTGTCGGTGCTAGGCGAGTTCTTGCCGTATGTGCCAAAGGCTATCCACAACTCTATCATCGCTATGCTCCCAAAGAGTATGGCCAGGCGCATTCTGTTGGCTTGCCAACGTTCTACCATCAGTTTAGTAAAGTAGGCACAAAAGCGACTAAAGCAGAAATTATCGTTCATGTTGCTCATTGTTGTTCTGTATCTTTTTTTGAGAGAATGCCGTGTTCGGCAATAATTTGAAGTGGCATTGTCCACGGAAAAGAAGTTACGAACGCGCGAACCTCGCCATGCGCTTGCACGTTGTTCCACCTCAAAACAAGGCTACTATGCTGCCACGAGTGGTTAATCACCCAATGTTGCACGGCAAAAGCATAGCCACCTTGCATGCAAAATAGGCGCATTCATCACTGGTGCAGGGGTTAACCGCGCATGGTCGTCATGCTATTCTAACACCATCTTGCGTTTCACGTCCTTCACTTCCAACGTAATACTGCCAACCGTATCGGGCAACAACTCAATGCGCTTGCACGCCATCTTGCTCAATCCGCTCATTTTGCCCACTCCCTTTATCAACACATGGTTTATAACCGCAGGATAATCGGTATTGAACTCGGTTTGCATTTCACCTACACCATCCTCTCTTTCGACAAGCGTAACAACCAGGCTGTTTACATGTGCAGTCCCTATTCTGAAAACTCGCGGCCCCATCACCGACAAAGCATCGATATGCGACAAAGAGTCTAGTTCCAAACTAAAACCGCCTTCAACACTAACGGCTTTGGTTTTACCTGCGCCAATCAAGGTGCTTTGCCTACTTGTTTGCCTAACCGCAAGGTTCCCCGGCAGCGTGTTTATCACAATTCGCACCTTATTTCCGTCACGATAATGTTGGTCAACGGCCGTACGCACCTTTCCGTCGGCCCCCTTAATTTGGTAGTTAATCTTCCCCTCGTAGCAAGCAGAACTAGCATCGGCCATGCCGTCGGGTCCATTTACAAAGTTCATATCCGCCATATCGCGCTTATATAGTTCGGGATTGTACGTATAATATAAGGTGTCGCCCTGCTGCCTCACTTGTATAACCTGCTCCGGATAAATTACCGAACATTTGGACGCATCGCTAACATAGTTCACTTCCACGGCGAGAGTAAGGTTATATTCGTCGGCCAAGTCCGTACAAGACGAGTCTTCAAACTGAACTACCGATATGGGAGCAATTCGTTTCTCGACGGTTCGCTCCAAGAAGATGGCCGTTTCGTCTACTGAGTGCTGTCCCACGGCATCTAATGCCGACTTATCAAACATTGAACAAATGCTTATGAACAATACCGACACCATACAATAGCCCACCACCCAAGCCTTAGACCCGTTGAACGAGAAATCGTCTACCACCTCCATCTCTTTAAAACAACTATAAGAAAGCCACCAAAGAAACAGAACAGAAACCCAGCCATAGGCTACTAGCACGCTTTCAAAAATATTATTATAGTTGCCGCTAGAAACCATCACGAGACCAAGCACCACGAAGGCCGTAATCCAAAAGAGGATGAAAAGGGTTAGCGTGGTTTTTAGTATAGAGCGCTTTACAAAGAGAATGCTGCCCAAGGCGTAAACGGCAGTACACCAAAAGTACATGAGCCAAGCATTGAGAAACACCTCCCCGTCATAGTCTTCTCTCCTCCAAATGGAGATAAACGCAATGGGCGTTTTGGGATATATGGCCGAGAAAAACGCCACGCGAAAGGCATCGGCCACATACATGCACACCAAGAAACACACCAAATAAAGCGGTATGGAGATTGTCCAGCGTGCAAGCCAGTTTTCAAAAGGCGTTACAGGAAAGGTCAACGCCCCAATACGTTCGGCTTTCCTACGCGCGCCACTGAGCATTTCGGAGGCGAAAAAGCAACCGGAAACCAGCAGGATAATCGAGAAAATGGGTAAAAGAATTCCCGCCGCCCTATCGTAAGACGTTTCATCCCTATCATACGACACCGAGGCCATCCACAATTCTATTATCAACAGGCAGCCAAAGAGGATGCCCAAGCGCAAAAGATTGGTGCGCCAACGTTCTACCAGCAGCTTAGTGAGATAGGCCCAAAAGCGCGACGCGTTAAAGTTGTCGTTCATACTACTACTCCTCCTTATTCGGCCGTTTGTTGGTTCATGCGCTCGTTAAAATAGCGTTCAAGGTCTATCTTTCCATCGGGGAAGATGCTCTTCATGTCGGCATTGGCCAATATCTTGCTGTTGTCGAACATCACAATGTGGTCTAGCACCTGTTCAATGTCTTTCACTTGATGTGTGGAAACCACGAAGATGCTCTCAGGCGTGCGCCCTTCGGTAAGGAATTTTCTAAACTGGGCCTTACCAGGAATGTCCAATCCATTGGTGGGTTCGTCCATTAGCAGCACGCGCGTGTGTGTAGCCATGGCAAAACTCATGAACACTTTCTTGCCTTGTCCCAACGAAAGGTTGCCTAAGTGCGTGTCTTCGGTCATGCCAAACACATCTAGATAGCGCTGCAAATCGTCGTGAGAGAAACGGGGATAGAACACGCTGTTAACGCGAATGTACTCTGAGAGCGACACGCGCGGCAGTTCGTACTCGTCGGGAACGATGAAGATGTCGGAAGTGGTTGATGGTTTTCGCCACCTCACGTTGATGTCGTTGAACGTAACTTGTCCCTCGTCGGGCCTCAGCAAGCCCGACATGAGGTATAGCAAGGTGGTTTTACCTGCCCCATTGGGGCCTAACAAGCCGTAAATATGGCCTGGTGAAAAACGCGTGGAGAAGTTGCTGAAGATGACATTCCCCGATTTCCGATATGCAAATGAGAGGTTTTCTATTTCCAACATGGTGTATGTTTATCGCATGAAAAGCTTGTTTTAAACAGTATCGATGCGCTTGCCCCATCAGTTCGACCTCCTATCGTGCCGCGACATGTGCCGGGCATAAAGCGTACTTCCTACGGAGTTGCGCACAGATGATGGCAAATTTCGTAAAAAAAGCGTAATCTTCCAAACGTTTAACAACATTTCTTATCACATGTGGAGAAACAGAACAGTCCACTTCGGCATACCGCCAACTTGTAAACCCCTCTACTCGTCAACTTGCCAACTCACCACCTTTTGTCCGTTTTTCAGCAAAGATTTTAACATTATGGCTGCCTTTTTATCCACCAAACTCCAACCAGGCCGCAAAAAATCGATTCTCGCGAAGGTTTGTTTTGATGCAAAAAGGGGCTAGCCTGCGATGTTGGCAAAATGAATTTTTATTTAAGATAACCGCCATTTGCACCCATTTTGGGGCTATTTGCTGCTAAATATAGTGCAATATGGTGCTAAATGCAATGCAATATGCCGCTAAATGCAATGCAATATGCCGCTAAATGCAGTGCGTTTTGGTGCTAAATGCAGTGCGTTTTGATGCTAAACGCAAGGTAAAATGGTGCAAAATGCAGTGTAAAGTGCTGCTAAACACAAGGCAAAAAGCATAAACATCCACAGCAATTGTATAAACAAACCCCTTCCAAACCATGAAACACATGGCCGGAAAGGGCAAAATAGTCGTTAAAAAGTAGGATTTTAGGGATAAAAAGTGGGTATTTGGGGGTTGAAAAATACGAGTTGGCAACCAAAAAAGAAAGGCAAAATGGTGCAAAATGCAGGCTATGGTCTTAAAAATGGACAGAAAAAGAAACGTGAAAGGCTGAAAATTGTGCCAATTTGCTTGTTTTTGGGGTCTTTTTTCGCTAGAATAGAGTGAGGGACGACATGTGTTTTGTAAAATATATTGTAACCTTTTAAGGTTATGAGGTGGTGAGTTATTGAGTTCGTGGGTTTTTAAGTTTACGAGGTGGTGAGTTTTTAAGTTGGTGAGTTCGTGATTATTAAGTTCGTGAATAATTGACTAATGTTTCCCACCCTAATATAAATAGATAGAAAAATAACAGTTTGTCGAATTTTCTTTGTAAATTAGTAATCGCTAAACAACTGATTTCAAAGATAAAACAAAAACCCGTTATGGAAGCTAAAAATAGATAAAATAAGCGAGTTATCCAAACTCTTGAGTGTTAAAAACCGAATGAGCGATGATTTATTCCATCTTTTTGGCAAGTTTGGCATCGGACACCTGTTATCTCGCCTGTTATTGGAGAAACGGGACGGAGTTTCCGCTTCGGAGTTGATCCTTTCTCTTTGCCTCTTCCGCATTGTGGGTGAGAGCATCCACCGCGTTACATGCGAAGTATGTGATTACCGATAGTTGGTTCACTTGCGAGCAACTTATGGCGTGTGTTAGGGGCATAGGTAAGGGTGCAATGCACTTTGTCGGACTTGCAAAAACGGGAAAGACAAGATACACCGTATCAGGCAGGAAGAAAAATGTTGCAGAACTCATTGCCGCCTATGAACGCGAACTAGGAAAGAGCTGTCGTAAGTATAGATATCGGCATATTCAGCTCAACGGCAACTTAGGAGACATACCTGTCAGAATCTTCCTCATCAAGTATGGTAGAAACTCCGCATGGAACGTCTTGCTCACCACGGACACTACGATGTCTTTCGTAAAAGCCTTTGAAGTGTATCAGATCAGATGGAACATAGAGGTGATGAACAAGGAGACTAAGCAGTATCTCGGATTAGGAGGTTATCAAGGTTGCGACTTCAACGGTCAGATAGCCGATGCAACGCTGTGTTACCTCACATATACCGTCATGGCCTTGGAAAAGCGGTTCACAGAATATCAAACCCTGGGCGAACTCTTTTCGGAAATGGAGGGCGATCTCATGGCACTCACGTTATGGAAGCGAGTTCTTGCCTGTATCGAACGCATTCTTCG
>ERZ772918.205-NODE-205-length-47186-cov-6.7968_pt1 | contig 47186 bp, 37 predicted proteins | sample MGYA00512118_ERZ772918 | MGnify/ENA primary metagenome ERZ772918 (study PRJEB29015, sample SAMEA2737939) | human oral metagenome | biome: human oral; feature: human-associated habitat; material: dental | place: China | collected 2135 ... | reverse complement strand
AAGCTCCAGCGTGCCAAAGAACTAGAAACGAAGGTGCAGAACCTCAAGGGAAGCGCCTCCAGCCGTCGCGGCGAAGTCAGCGTCACGGTCGACAGCTCAGGAGGCCTGAGCGACCTCAAGCTCTCGGACGCCGCCACCGCCATGACGGCCCCGGACCTTGCCGGTCTCATCCTCAAGACCTTCCACAAGGCCCACTGCAAGGTCACCGAGAGCTACGTGGACATCGTCAACGACGAATTCGGCAAAGACTCGCCCACCGCCAGAGCCGCAGCGGACGAAGCGTGGGGACGCGTCACAACCGACGTCGACGACGAAGACGACAACAAGAAAGCAGTATCCAACCTCTGGAGGCGTCGGTGAAAGAGGATGGGTACAGAGTCCCTAAAGGGACGAAATCCCTGCCGTGACGCGGTTTCTCTTGACGCAAACACGCCGGCGGGGAGAAGTGAGACGATTTCCCTCTTCTCTTAACCCTCCGGTAGCGTTAAGATATAGCTGTTCACCCCGACACAATCATGACTTTCGGGAGATACATATAGTGTTTGAAGATTTCTCCGGTGCCGATTCGGCACGGCGTCACCTCGACGCGCAGATAGCGGCAGCCGAGGCGAAGCTCCAGCGTGCCAAAGAACTAGAAACGAAGGTGCAGAACCTCAAGGGAAGCGCCTCCAGCCGTCGCGGCGAAGTCAGCGTCACGGTCGACAGCTCAGGAGGCCTGAGCGACCTCAAGCTCTCGGACGCCGCCACCGCCATGACGGCCCCGGACCTTGCCGGTCTCATCCTCAAGACCTTCCACAAGGCCCACTGCAAGGTCACCGAGAGCTACGTGGACATCGTCAACGACGAATTCGGCAAAGACTCGCCCACCGCCAGAGCCGCAGCGGACGAAGCGTGGGGACGCGTCACAACCGACGTCGACGACGAAGACGACAACAAGAAAGCAGTATCCAACCTCTGGAGGCGTCGGTGAAAGACGGTATGCAAGTAGATCCCTCCGCGCTAAGCGGGCATGCGGCAAAGATAGCGGAAATCAGCACGAGCGTGGGCGGCTCAACCTCCGCCCTGACCTCTACGAGTCTGACGGGACAAGCCTTCGGCGACCTGTGCTCGTTCCTCGTTTCGCCTTTTGAATCGGCGAAGAAAGAGGCGGACGCGGTCATCACGGCGTCGGCGGCGGCCATCGATGTGACCGTGTCCGACCTGCGCACGACGGCGAATTCCTACGAGACCGCGGATTCGGAATCCACGCGCGGCTTCCGCAAGCTGGGAGAAATCTTGGGAGGCACGAATGTCTAAAGAAGCAAACAACGATTCCCCGACCCCGTTCTCAGGGTTGGGCCTCATCCAGGAAGGGCAGGCGCTGGCCGAGCGCATCGAGGGCCAATCCTGGGTCAGCCCCTCGCTCAACAGCCTCAGCCCCGGCGGGGGCTCCGGGTCCTTCTCGATGGGGCCGGTTGAGTTGCTCTCCTCGCTCGGCGCCTCGTGGCTCCTGGACCACCTGTCGCCGCTCAAAGACTGGCTCGACCAACTCGCCAGCGACCCGACGCAGACGGAGAACTTCGCCCAGGCGTGGAGCTCCGTGGCGGACTCGCTTCAGAGCAACGCCGACGACCTGCTGCGTTCCATCCACGCGGACGTCTCCCCCTTGGACGGAACGACGGTCTCCACCTATTCCGACCTGCAGAGCGACGTCGCAAAGCACGTCGACTTGGCGGGAACCTGCTCTCATGCGCTGTCGACGGGGCTCACCGTGGCCTCCAACCTCGTCGTGACGGTCCACAACACGATCAGCGAAGCCATCGGCGAGATCGTCTCCACCGTCGTCGACCGTTCCGGCGAATTCGCGGTGTCGCTTCAGACGACAATGCCCAAGGTCATCACCGAGGTCTCGTCCCTCTCGCTTGAGTGGGCGAACAAGATGCGGCGGAATCTCGACGATCTGCTCAATTCCACGCAGGAGCTCGCGAAGATGACGAAGGAGACCGAAGATCTCTTCAAGCGCCTGCACACCGCGATGGCGAGCGTAAACGGAGGGAACAACAACAACGACCAGAATTCGGATTCATCGCCGCATTCCTCGGATCGCGTGACTATCGGCGAGTCTGCCGAGCAAGAGGACGAGCCCGCCGCCAAAGAGGCGAGCTCCTCCGAAGGCGCCGCGGAAAGCGGGTCCGGAGGCCTCGGAGGCGGACAAAGCATGCGGGAAGGCGTCGAGACCGCGAGGCAGAACCTCGGGAGCCTCGATCGCGAGGCCGGGCCCGACGCCGAAACGGACAGAGGCACCCTCGATCCCGACGACGACGGCGGCAGACCGTTCGTCCCCAAGGGAAGGCACAGTCTCTGACTTGGATGCGGCCGTTCGCCAACGAGTCGCGGTCCAGCGGCGCTGGCAGCGATCGGCCTCGCGGGGCAGGCGCGCCCCCTCGCGCAGGAGCTTCACCCATGGGATCACCCCCGCATGCGCGGGGAAGACGGCGCGCCCCCTCGCGCAGGAGCTTCACAGACTCGGCTGGCGACGGCGCAGGCGCCGTTGCCAGCCCCTGTTTGCCGTTGCCAGCCGCGGCTCGCCCTTGCCAGCCCCGCCTTTTCCAGGGGGGCCGTTGCGCTAGGGCTGTCGTTCAGAGGAACACGGAAGGAAAAACGCATGAGCGAAGAGGAACACGATCAAGATCAAGACGGGCGAGGCCAGGGAGGACAGGGTCAAAGCCCGCAGGAGTTCGAGAAGGCTGCGCACAATCGGATCGACTTCATCGAGTTCCCCGCGCCGGACCGCGAGGCCCTGCGCCAAGCCCAGGAGTTCTACACCCGCACCTTCGGGTGGAGATACCAGAAATGGGGCGAAGACTACATCGACACGGCGGACAGCGGCGTCGGCAGCGGCTTCGCTTCCGACGAGCCGACGGCGGCGCCCCTCGCCGTCGTCTACGTCGTCGACCTGGAACACATGCGGGAGGAAGTCGAGCGAAACGGCGGCGTCATTGTGCAGGACATCTTCAGCTTTCCCGGAGGCAGGAGATTCCACTTCAAAGACCCCGCGGGAAACGAGCTGGCGGCTTGGTCGGAGTAGCCTTGACCGGAGCGAGGCTCGCCGGTCTGCCCGCGGGCCGGCCCAGGCCGGTTCTAGGCGGGCTAGAGGGTTGATTCCAAAGGGCGGCTGAGTTCCGTCCAGTTTGCAAAGACAGCGCGAGCTTGCCGTCCAGTTCATAAGGGCCGCCTGATTCGGTTAGGGAAAGCTGCGCGGAGGGCCGAATGAAGCTCGCCCGGACGGCGTGAAACGGCAGAATATCGCGGATATGCACATTGTTTTAAATTATCTTGCATCTAGTTTTACTTATTGGAAACACCTAGCGTCGAGCCGCATTTAGAACTACTATCGTGCCATAGCTAAACATTTTCAGAGGCTGAGAGTGAAAGGCTTCGCATGGATACATCGCGCAAGCAGAGCCAGGACGCGGAGGGCGCAATCGAGGCCCTCGTCGCGCGTTTCGATCTGCTCCTCGGAAAGCTCGACTCAATATCTTCGAGCATGGCCCGCATTGAAAACGCCGTTGTGCCTGCGCCCTCTCTCGTTGGCGTCAGGCCGACGGGGACGCAGGACGACGCGGCATCCGACCGGGCGTCGCTTGAGGCAGCGCCCCCCGAAGCCGCGGCCTTCAAAGAGACGGAAGACCGCGCAGGTCCGAAGGAGGACCCGGGCGGGCCAGGCGGCACGAGACAGCCGGCCGGCGCAAGCCGGCCAGACGACGTCGATCGGGCGGGCGGCGACGCTCAAGCGGGCGACCGCGCTTCCTCGGAGGCAAAGATCGGCGAGGTTCCCTTCCCCGAGTCGACGGCCTACGTGGCGGTCCCCGCGAGCCACGCGAGACCGGATGCGATCACAGCTCGCTACGTCGTGGAGACTCCTCACGATCCGTACCTCGAAGGCTCGGCGGCGTCGGCGGCTTCCGCCGCGTCGGCCTCGGCCGCGTCTGACTCCGCCGTTTCCGCGGCGTCGGCCAACGAGAGCGGCGACTTTCTAGACGATGCACGCGACGTTCAAGCGGCGGGCGACGAGCCGATCGACGCCGGCCAAGCGGCGGGCGACGGAAGCCGCGTCGAGCCGGCCGAAAGCGAAGTCCCCGGTTGGGGCGTCGGCGGCCCGTTCGACAAATGGGCGAACTGCAGCGACGGGTCTGCGGGCGAAGCGGCGGCGCCGCCTTTCGGGAACGAGGGGCCGGCGTTCGAAGGCCGGCCCGCCGAACAGTCCCTGTGGAAACGGATCGGCGGGGAGAAGCAACTGGGCCGCTACCTCCTGTCCCTCGCCGCCTCGCTCCTCATCCTCATGGCGGCGGCGAGCCTCGTCGCCTTGCTGTGGAATGCGGTTCCGCACTACGTGAAGATTCTCATCATCGGCGTCGTCGCGGCGGCGCTCACCGGCGTCGGCACCCGGCTGTCCCTGCGCCAGGGCGGCAACAAGGTGGCCGCCGCGACGGTCATGGGCACGGGCGGCGGCCTCGGATTCGTGGCGATCATCGGCGGCGTGTTGCTCGGCGGAACGATCCCGCCCGGGGCTGCCATACTGCTGTTGACCGCATGGTCCGTGGTTCTCATTCTCCTCGCGGGCAAAGCGCGCACGTTCTTCGCCGCGCTCATCGTCGGCGCGGGAGGAATAGTGACGGTCATCCTGGCCAGGACATTCGCCTACGACCACCTCGCCCAGGCCCCGAAGGCCACTTGGGCGATCTTCCTCTACACCGCAAGCCTCACGCTCGTATGCGGTTTCGTCGCGCGCAAAGAGGCCTCCTACAAGCTTCGTACCGCCTACGCGGCCATCGCCCTCGCCGTCACGGCGGCGGGGCTAGCAGCCACCCCCTACGTCGTCGCCGCGACCGTTTCGGCCGTCTCCTCCTCGGCCGCGCTTCTGGCCACGCTGGCTTGGACCCTGGGCGTGTACGCGATGGTCTCCCACTGGGCGATCGCGGCGTGGCCTATGCACTCGGACGCGCTGTGCGGCGGGTGGTTCGCCGGCTGCCTCGCGGCCGCGCAAGTCTTCTCCGCCATGCGCAGCGCGCCCCTTCCGATCGGCGACGACGAGCCGTGGGCGCTCCTCGCCTTGCTCGGCGCCGTCGTCGGCGCGACCCTCGCCGTCTCCGTCCTTCCCCTGAACGCGCGATCGAGCGCGTATGCGGGCCTGAGCGCGAGCGCAACCGCGGTCACTTTGGGCATCGCCGACTTTTTCAACGCCCATGGGAGTTCGTCCGGAAAGGACGCGCACCCGGCTCTTCAGCTCATCGTGGTCGGGGCCGTGGCGCTGAGCGCCGTTCCCACCGTCAGACGCCATTCCGCAGAGCACGCTGTGATCATGCCCGCGACTTTGCTTCTCTTCGAGATCCAGCAGCCCGGCGGGACGGCGCGCGAGGTCTTTTCGCTCCTCGCAGCTGCAATCACCGTAGGCGTCGTGCTCATCGTCAGCCGCCGCGCCTCAAACCGCCCGGTCCTCATCGCCTCGAGCTGGGCGCTCGCAGTCGCCGTCGTCGGCGCCGTGCCCGTGCATCTGCTGCGCCTGGCGTCCGCCGCCGGATTGCAGGACGAATGGCGGCTGGTCCTCCACATTGCGCTGGTCAACCTGGCCGTCGCCCTTCTCATCTACGCGGGCCTGCCGACGAGCAAGTTCACGCCCACGGAGCTTCTCTGCGGAAAAGGCCGGGGCGAACGCCCGCCCTTCACTCGCGTGGTCGTGATGCAGACCATCGACCGGGGCAATCCGAAGATCGTCGACAAACCCACCACGGTGCTGCTCCTGGCCCCGGTGGGCATCTGCTTCGGCGTGCTCTGCTACGAGTGCCTCGCCGTCCTCCTCGTCCGCGACGCAGCGAGCCCTCCGGCGAAGGCCGCCTTCCTCGCCACGCTCCTGGCGTTGAACATGGCGCTGACCTGGATGGCGTGGCCCGCGGCGGAGAACGTCGCCGGGTCGGCCGTCGTCGCTGCGAACACTACCGCCGGCGTCGTCGGCGGCTTCTTCCTCTTCGGCGGGGTTTCCGGCGGGTCCTCCGTCTTCGGGACGATCGCCTTCTTGACCGCGGGAACCGTGTGTGTGCTCATCGGCTTCATTGCGCGCGGCAAGGCCCTTCGAATCTACGGGCTCGGGCTGATCATGGTCATGGTTTTGCGATTCGCGATCGTGGACATGGCCGGCCAGAATTCGCTCGTGCGGATCGTCTCGCTCCTCCTGGCGGGCCTTGTGTGCTTCGGCCTTTCGCTCGCCTACGCCCGCTTCAGCTCCATCTTCGACGGCGGCGACGAGGGCGGACGCCAAACGGACGGCGGCAAGCAGGCGGGCGGCGGCGATCAGGCCGGCGGCTCCGCGAACGCGGATGGCTACGGCCCGTCCGCCGACGCCGCGGCCCCTGCGCCTCGCTGACCGGAAGCCGGGGAAAGCTCGTCTGCAGCGTCGAGATCGGGTGAAGCGGCCGTTCCTGCGATTGCCGCTCACACCTGCGATTGCAGGAAGGCGCGCACATCCTCCGCCGCGACTGGCCGGGCATAGGATCCGCCGCCGTGCACGACGAGCCGCCCGACGCCATCCTGGAAGACGAAGCGGATCGCGCCGGCTTTGCCTTTCTTGTCGTGCGCCATGGCCTCCATGATCCGATCGACCGGCACCCCCTCGGGAATCTTCGTGGGAAGGCCTATCGCCCTCAGGAGCGCCTCGATCCTCGCGACGTCGGAGGGGCTGCAGTATCCCAGACGCTCGCCGAGGCGGGACTGAAGGGCCAGGCCGATCGCCACGCACTCGCCGTGGTTGAGGGTGTACCCGGCGGCGGTCTCCAGCGCCCGGCCGATCGTGTGGCCGAGGTTCAATCCCATGCGCCTGTTGCCCTCGTGGACGTCCGAGGCCACGAAATCGCGCTTGATCTCGCAGTTGCGCCTTGCCGTGAGCTCGGCCAGGGCGTCGTCGCGGACGAACTCGGCGGGGCTGAGCCCCCGCTCGACGAACGCGTCCTCGAGGGCATCGAAGAAACTCGCGTCGGCGATGCAGGCATGCTTGACGGTCTCTCCCAGCCCCTCGCGAATCTGCCGGTCGGACAGCGTGAGCCACCTGTCAAGGTCGATGAACACGGCGGCCGGCTGGTGGAATGCGCCGATGAGATTGGTGGCCGCGGGGGTGTCGACCGCCGTCTTTCCTCCGATCGCGGCGTCCGCCGCGCCCAGCAGCGTCGTCGTCAGGCTGACGTAAGGGACCCCGCGAGTAAACGTCGCAGCCACGAAGCCGGCGAGGTCGGTGACGACGCCGCCCCCGAGGGCGACGATCACGGTGTCGCGCCCGAATCCTCTGGCGATGAGCTCGTCCTCGACGCGTTCCTTGACCTCGCGGGTTTTCGAGGCTTCCCCGGCGGGGAAGACGACAAGGTCTGCGGGCCTCGAACCGAATGAGGAGATCAAACTCTCGGCGGCCAGGGAGGCGACGTTCGAGTCGGTGACCACCGCCGCCCGCCGGTCGGGATGCTTGTCCGCGAGGAACTCGGCGACGCTCCCCTCGAGGCCCCGTCCGACGACGACGGGATACGACTCATCGACCAAACGCACCAACTCGACGCGAAACTCCGTATTCTCCATGAACACAAGTCTACGTCGGGCGTTTGCGGGGCAAGCCGTTTCGACTGCGCCTGACCGGCCGGGCGCCGCTCACAGTCACGCCGGCACTCCCCTCGCGTCCGGACGACCCCGCCGTTCGCGTCCGGCCTCGCCCTCGCCTCCGGCCGGCGCCGGCCCCGCGTCTGCGCCCGGCGGAGCCAAAAAGTGGCTCATGACACTTGTCATCCGCAGTTCGTGACTGCCGATGGTTTCGCATAGATTTCATCATCGGGAAAATAGGGGTATGAGTACGACATCATCGCCCGCGCGGCGAACGCCGCGCGATCACGCCTCCGGCGTCGAACCCGCCCTCGTCGTCGAGGACGTTCGCAAGTCTTTCGGGAAGGTCCGCGCGGTAAACGGCGTGTCTTTCACCGTCGACCGCGGCGAGATCGTGGCGCTTCTTGGCCCCAACGGCGCGGGCAAGACCACAACGCTCGACATGGTCCTCGACCTCTCGCGGCCCGACTCCGGGTCGATCTCCGTTTTCGGCGGCAATCCGCGCAAGGCCATCGACAGCGGCAGGCTGTCGGCCCTTTTGCAAAGCGGCGGCCTCCTTCGCGAGTACACGGTTTACGAAATCGTCGCCATGGTCTCCGGCATGCTGACGGCGAGCCGCCCGGTCGGCGAAATCCTGGAGCGCACGAATCTCACGGAAATCGCCAAACGCCAGATCGGCAAGTGCTCGGGCGGCGAACAGCAGCGGGTGCGATTCGCCCTGGCCTTGCTTTCCAACCCCGAGTTCATCATCCTCGACGAGCCGACCGCCGGCATGGACGTCAACGCCCGCCGCCACTTCTGGGAGGCGATGCACGCCGAGGCCGAGGGCGGCACGACCATCATCTTCGCCACCCACTACCTCGCCGAGGCCGAGGCCTTCGCCCCCCGAACGATCATCATGAACAGGGGAAAGATCGTCGCCGACGGCGGCACCGCGCAGATACGCCGCAACTTCGGAACGCAGCACATCAAGCTGACCTTTGACACGCAGGAGAACCTCTCCGCCGCGAGCGCCCGCATGGCCCGTCGCGCAACGGTGTCGCGATCGGCCGAGACCCTCTCCATTTCCGGGCCGGACACCGTCGCCCTCGTACGGGAAGTCATCGCCTTCCCTGGAATCTCGTCCATTTCGATCACCGATCAGTCGCTCGAGGAGGCTTTCGAGCAACTGACCGACGTCGGCGACGAAGCCGCCGTTTCCCCTAAGGAGTCTTGACATGTCAGCAAAGAAACCCAGCCACGAGGCGAGCGCGGCCTACCCGGAGGCGAAGGGGGCGACGGGCCAGCCGATTCGCGCCGCCCGCCCCGCGCCGTCGCGCCGTCCTCTCCACGGCCTCTGGCCGCTCTTGCGACACCAGTTCCGGCACACCGTCCTCTACCCGTCGAACCTGGGCTTCGCGCTTTTGCTGCCCGTCATCATGTACTTCATGTTCGGGGCCTTCCAGAGCTATTCTTCGACCTGGAGCGGACACAGCAACGTCTCGGCACAAGTCATGTTCTCCATGGGCGCCTACGGCGCGACGATGGCGGCGGCCAGCATAGCCGCCGGAGTAGGAATCGAGCGCGCGCTGGGGTGGAGCAGGCAGCTGGCCCTGACCCCGACGACGTCCGCCACCTACCTCGTCAACAAGATCCTTCTGGCTCTCGCCTCGGCGCTCCTGTCGCTCCTCGGTTTGATGATCGTGGGATTCCTTTGCGGCGCGAAGGCGGAGGGCCTGATGTGGATCGAGGTTCCCGGCCTCATCATCCTCGGGAGCCTCGTCACGGCGAACATGGGGCTTGCCCTCGGCTATCTTTTCCGATCCGACGCCGCATACGCGATCATCGGCGGCGGCAGCGCGATCTTCGCGTTCCTTGCGGGCGTGTGGATGCCGCTCGACAACATGCCCGAGTTCTTCCGCGAATTCGCTCCGTACACGCCGATGTACGGCCTTTTCCATTTCAGCCAATGGCCTCTCAAGGACACTCCGTTCAACTGGGCGTGGATCGTGAACATCGCCGCGTGGACGGCGCTCTTCGCGGCCATCGCGATTCGCAGAATCCGCAAGGACACGGCGCGATAGGCGCGGCGATCCAGCGGTTCCCCGGCCGCGAGAGGCTCGGCTGCGCGCTCAGGCAGGCGAGCCCCGCGCCGGGGCGCCGGTCTGGGCTCGACTCGCCCCGAGGCCGGCGTGCGCCCGCGGCGGGTAGTGTTGTCGCAGCGGAACGGCGCCGCGAGAACTCGGAGGAGCCCGCGTGGGCGGGTCGGCCTTTCGCCGTCGCGCCGCAGCGGCAAGAACGCGAACGACGCCCGAAGGGGGACTGATGAAGGCGAACGAGGTCGGCGGCAGGCGCGAAGCCGACGCGCACGCGATCGGCGACGCTCGCGCAGACGCGGGCGCCCTCGCAGCCGGCGGCGGAGCGGCGGCAGACGCGCCCCAGAGCTCGAACGAGCCGCGCAATGTGTGGGAGGAGGACAAGGCGAAGGCCTCGAGGAACCAGTTCGCCGAGTGGGCGCGAGCCCATCCGAAGGGCTTGACGATGGTGTACGCGAATGTGTGGCTGCTTTTCACGCTCATTCCGATCGTTCAGGGGCTGCTTGCGGAAAACGGCCTCAAAAAATATCTGTTATTGACGCTAGTAGTAAACTTCGACATCGTCTATTTTCGAGTGTGGTTGGTCTATCCCAGCATTCCAACGTCGGAGCGCGGATTCTCTCCGGGCCTTTTGGGCACGATTGCAACCTTGATCACGCTGGAGACTGTGGCGGCCTTCTTCGCCGACGGCGGCAACGCTCAGCTGCTCATCTTCGTCTCTTCCGTCATCGCCTACACGACGTCGGGGCGAACGAGGGTCTTGTCCCTCGCGGGATTGCTCGCTCTCGCCGCATTGCAGACGGCTTTGCTCGTCCGCCTCGGCAAGACAAGCCTCCAAGAAGGAGGCACGTCTTTCGCCCTTCTGTGCGTTCTGACGTTCACGTTCTACGCCGTCGGAGGCACCATCGCCTTCCAGAAGGAACTCGAGATCAAGAACAAGAGGATCGAGCAGCTGACTCAGGAGGCCGAACGCGAGCGCATCGGATCGGATCTGCACGACATCCTCGGGCAGACGCTCACGGCCATCGCATTGAAGACGCAGCTTTCGGCGCGCCTTTTGGACATGCCGGGTCAACGCGAGCGCACGCGCCGCGAGCTCCTGCAGGCAGCGGCGCTGTCGCATCAGGCCTTGGCCGACGTGCGGGCCGTCGTTCGCGACGCGAGGAGGCTGCGCCCGGACGAAGAGATCTTGGCGGCGCGCGAGCTTCTCTGCGCGGCGGGAATCACGCCCGTGGTCCGCGGCGAGCCGGTCGACGTGAGCGAGCAGGCCGAGCGCGTCGTCGCCCACGTCGTTCGGGAGGCGGTGGCCAACGTCGTCCATCACGCGGCGGCCACCCGGTGCGTCATCGCCACATGGGCCTCGGGGGTGAGAATCGAGGACGACGGCGTCCGCCTCCCCGACGACGCGTCGAAGCCCGCAGTGAAGACGCTTGCGAGCGGGCTCGCGGGCCTCGACCAGAGGGTGAGGGAGGCGGGAGGCGTCCTCTCCTACGGGCGGCTCAAACGAGGATGGGCCGTGGAGGCGAGATTCGACGCCGGCACGGAGCTTTGACGCCGGGGAGTTTGCCACGCGTCCGGCAGGGAAGAGCCGATCGCGAGCCAATAGACTGGACGCATGACGATACGGATAGTCGTGGCGGACGACCAGGCTCTGGTTCGCGGCGCCATCGCCATGATGCTCGATCTCGAAGAGGACATCGACGTCGTCGCGCAGGCGGGCAACGGACGCGAGGCGATCGAGGCGGTTGCCCGCGGCGGCGTCGACGTCGTCCTGGCCGACGTCGAGATGCCCGTCATGGACGGGATCGCGGCGGCGTCCCACATCCGCAAAGAACACCCGAACGTGAAGATCCTCATGGTCACGACCTTCGGGCGACCCGGCTACCTGCGCCGCGCGATGGAGGCCGGGGCCAGCGGCTTCGTGGTCAAGGACGCGCCTTCCGACTCGCTCGCATCGGCCGTGCGCAAGGTGATGGCGGGTCAGCGCGTCGTCGACCCGGACCTCGCCGCCGAGTCTTTGGCCGCTTCCAGCAACCCGCTGACCGAGCGCGAGCAGGACGTCCTTCGGGCGACGTCCGGCGGAGGGACCACCGCCGACGTCGCCCATTCGCTTTTCCTCTCGCAGGGGACTGTGCGCAACTACCTCTCCGCGGCGATCCACAAAACCGGGGCTCGCACGCGCGCGGAGGCGATGATGATCGCCCGCGACAACGGCTGGCTGTGACCGGGCGGCGAAGGCCTCCGGTCCGAGACAAAGGCTCGCGGGTCGAGGCGAAGGCCGGCTGGCAAACGGCTGCGGAACATGAAAATTCTCCGAAATTCAGCTAGAAAACCAATTGCGGCGCCCGCCGGGCGAGGGTTAAATAGTAAGTTGTGAGCGTTCCTACTCTGTCCATCGAGAATCTCGTCAAGGCTTTCGGTGACGTCGAAGCCGTTCGCGGCGTGTCCCTCTCGATATCCCCGGGCGAGGTCGTCGCCTTTCTCGGCCCCAACGGGGCGGGCAAGACGACGACTCTGGACATAGCCCTCGGCCTGTCGAAGCCTACGTCGGGCAACGTGGCCCTTTTCGGAACCGCGCCCCGCCGCGCGATAAAGGCGGGCAAGGTCTCCGCGGTGCTGCAAACGGGCGGCCTGCTCCTCGACCACACGGTCGAAAACCTTGTGCGCATGGTGGCTGACACTTTCCCCAGCCCGCTTCCCTGGCGCGAGGCCATGGAAAGGACGAACCTGACCGAGATCGCAAAGCGGCGCGTGCGCAAGTGCTCGGGCGGCGAACAGCAGCGCGTGCGCCTGGCCTTGGCGCTCTTGCCGGACCCGAGCCTGATCGTCCTGGACGAGCCGACCACGGGAATGGACGTGACCGCCCGACGCCGATTCTGGGACTCGATGCACGCTGAGGCCGAGCGCGGCAAGACGATCGTCTTCGCCACGCATTACTTGGCCGAGGCCGAGATGTACGCCGAACGGACCGTCATCATGAACCGAGGCAAGATCGCAGCCGACGGGCCCACCAACGAGATACGCGGAAGCTTCGGGGCGCAGACCGTCACGGGCAGATTCCCCACGAAGGAGGCGGCGAAAGCGGCCCAGGCGTCGATCGGGGGCAAGCTCGAAGAGACCAGCGTCTCCGTCACCGGACCCGACGTGCTCGCTCTCAACCGGGCGATGCTCGACCTTCCGGAGATCATCGGAATATCCGTCGCCGACGTCTCGCTCGAAGAGGCCTTCGAGGAGCTCACGGGAGAATGAACATGCAACTCAAAGCCCTTTGGTCTCTTTACAGGCGGCAGCTGAGCACCGCCGTCTTCTACCCTCCGATCCTCGTCTTCACGATGTTCCTGCCGATCATGCTCTTTTTCATGTTCGGCGCCTTCCAGGCGTATTCGGACAATCCCGCCGGGGACGGCAACTATGCGGCCAAGGCCATGATCGGCATGTGCGTCTACGGCGCAGGAATGGCCTCGGCGACGATCGGCGCGCAGGTGGGGGTCGAGCGCGCCCAAGGCTGGACGCGCCAGCTCGCCCTGACGCCCGTCGAGCCCGTCACGAACTTCGTCAACAAGCTCCTTTTGTCCATAACCTCGGCGCTTTTCAGCATCCTGGCCGTTTTGGCCGTCGGGTGCGCGACCACCGCGGAGGGCCCGACGAGGATGTGGGCGCTCTCCCCAATCCTGACCTTGCTTGGGTCGCTTTCGACGGCCGCGATGGGCATCATGGTCGGCTACCTTCTGCGCAGCGACGGCGCATACGGGGTGATCCTGGGAGGCTTCGCCATCCTGGCCTTCTTCGGAGACAACTTCATCCCCCTGGACTCCATGCCGTCTTTCTTCCGCGACGTCGCGCCCTTCACGCCGCTGTACGGGATAACGATGATCGCCCGGTGGCCGCTGCTGCAGGGCGCGTTCGAATGGACGTGGGCCGCGGGCGTGGCCGCATGGACCGTCATATTCGGGATTGTCTCGGTTCGCCGCATGCGCACGGACACCGCTCGCAGATAGCCACCAGGCCGGGAGCCGGACTCGCAGGCGGACTTTCGGTTCGCCGCCGGGCCGTGCGCGGTCGGCGTTTCGGCGCGCCCGGCTCCGACGGGGACGTCGCCCCGGCCTCGTCCGCCTGCAGATAAACCGTCGGCCCGCATTGATAGGCTTGTCCCCATGACTAGTGCACAGAGCCTCACCGATGTGAAGGAGCCCCCGGGCGTTCAAGGCCTCACCGGCAGCGAGGTGGCCCAGCGCATCCAACAGGGCAAGGTCAACACGCTTCCCCCTCGGTCGGGCCGCTCCGCCCTGGACATCGTCCGCGCCAACGTCTTCACGCGCGTCAACGCATTGCTTGGAGTGCTCTTCGCCCTGGTCATGACCACCGGCTCGTGGGTCAACGGCGCGTTCGGCCTCCTCATCATCGCCAACTCGGCCATCGGCATCGTCCAGGAGCTGCGGGCCAAGCGCACCCTGGATTCCCTCGCCGTCGTCGGCGAGGCCCATCCCACGGTCCGCCGCAACGGGAAGGAGGCCCAGATCGAGCGCGACGAGGTCGTGGAGGACGACGTCGTCGTCGTCGGCCCGGGCGAGCAGATCGTGGTCGACGGCGCCGTGGTCGAATCCGCCTATCTTGAGGTCGACGAATCGCTGCTGACCGGCGAATCCGACCCCATCGCCAAGAAGCCGGGCGACGAAATCATGTCCGGCTCTTTCGTGGCGTCGGGAACCGGCGCCTACCGCGCGACGAAGGTCGGCGCCGACTCCTACGCGGCCAAGCTCACCGCCGAGGCCGCCAAGTTCTCCCTCGTGCACTCCGAGCTGCAATCGGGCATCGACAAGATCCTCAAGGCGATCACGTGGGTCCTCGTCCCGCTGGGGATTCTGACGGTCGTCAGCCAGACGCGGATCGGGCAGGACGATTGGCGCCAGGTTGTCATCAAGGTCACCGGCGCCCTCGTCCCCATGATCCCCGAGGGCCTCATTCTCACGACGTCGGTGGCCTTCGCCCTCGGCGTCGTGCGGCTGGGCATGCGCAAATGCCTGGTCAACGAGCTTCCGGCCATCGAGGGCTTGGCGAGGGTCGACGTCGTGTGCGCGGACAAAACCGGCACTCTGACGGAGAACGCCATGGCGTTCGGCGGGGTGGAGGCGATCGGCTCGCATTCGCAAGACGAGGCTTTGGAGGCCCTTCGCCAGCTCGGGGCGGCGGACGACTCGCCCAACTCCTCCATGACGGCGATCATCGAGGGCGTCGGCAGGCCCGAAGCCGCATGGGAGGTCTCCGAGCGCCAGCCGTTCACGAGCGCGAAGAAGTGGTCGGGCATCAGCTTCGCCGCGGGCGAGGGCTCAGCCGCCAGGAACGTGGTGCTGGGGGCGCCGGACATTCTCGCCCCCGACGTCGCACGCGCCCAGGAGATCGCCTCGACCGGTCTGCGCGTGCTGCTTTTGGGCTACGCCCAGACGAACGTGACGGCCCACAACTCCCCCGGGGCGGTCGATCCCGTGGCCCTCGTCATCCTCGAGCAAAAGGTCCGCCCGGACGCCGCCGACACCCTGGAGTTTTTCCACAGCCAGGGCGTCCAGGTGAAGGTCATTTCGGGCGACAACGCCGATTCGGTTGGCGCAGTCACCCGCTCGCTCGGCATGGATTCCGGTCAGCCCGTCGACGCGCGGACGATCCTCGAGGCCGATTTCAACAAGGTCGTCAACGAGCGCCAGGTGTTCGGACGCGTGACCCCCCAGCAGAAGCGGGCGATGGTTTCGGCGCTTCAGGGCGCCGGGCACACGGTGGCGATGACGGGCGACGGCGTCAACGACGTCCTCGCCCTCAAGGACGCCGACCTCGGGGTGGCGATGGGATCGGGCACCGCGGCGACCCGCTCGGTCGCGAAGATCGTCTTACTGGACGACAAGTTCGCGACGCTTCCCTACGTCGTCCGCGAGGGCCGCCGGGTGCTCGGCAACATCGAGCGGGTGGCGAATCTCTTCCTGACGAAGACGATCTATTCGGCGATCATCGCCATGTTGACGGTGATCTTCGCCGTCGAAGCCCCCTTCCAGCCGATCCACGTCACGATCACGGGCTGGTTCACCATCGGCGTCCCGGCCTTCATCCTGTCCCTGCCGCCCAACAACGAGCGCGCTCGGCCGGGCTTCGTGCGGCGCGTGCTCGGCTTCGGCTTCCCCGCCGGCGCGCTGGTTGCGATCCCTTCCTTCATCACGTATGCGATCGCGTTGCGCTCGGCCACGCAGGCCCAGGCCTCGACGGCTGCACTTTTGGCCCTCATCGTCTCCTCTACGTGGGTTTTGGCGATCGTCGCGCGCCCTTACGAGTGGTGGAAGATCGCCCTGATCGTCTTGCCGCTCGTCGGATACGGCCTCATTTTCAGCGTCCCCGCCCTCCAGCGGACCTTCATGCTTGACTCGTCGAACCTCGGCGTCATGGCCCTTGCCGCGGCTGCCGGCGGATGCGGCGCCGTCGCGATTGAGCTGCTGTGGTGGTTCACGCCCGGCCGTCCGGCTTACTGGATGCCGAAGGCCGAGCGTGAGGCCGCGGCCGCGCAGCGCAGGATCGAGCGCGAGGCATTGCGGCAAGAACGCGCGCTGCGGCATGAAGGCGCGCGACGGGACGACCGCGCGCCGGGGGAAGAACCCACTTTGCAGGAAGAAGACTCGCATAAGGTCTGAGGGACGAGCGGGCGCAGAGGACCTGAAGGACAGGATGCCGGACCCCGAGCGATCCGCCGGCTGAGGGAACGACAGGGCCAGCGAAATGCCGAACCAGTACTTCCCGAGCGACCCGCGGGCCGAGAGAACGCCACGGGATGCCCATGCGTCGGCATTCGCCGAGGGAACGACCCTGCAAGCGTCAGGAATGTGCAGAGCAGCGGGCGGTGGCGACGGCGGGCTAAGCCGAGTCCCACGGGCCTAGACCGGGTCGAGGAAGGCGACGCCCGGGCCAGGTTTGTTTGGCGCCAACACGGTCCTAGCTTTGTCGGCTGTTCTCCTCAGTCCCATGTTCTTGCCTCTGGCGCTCTCTCGCCTCAGACTCTCTTTTGTCTCCGCCGCCCTTTTTTCGCGCGTTTCGCATAGCTCCCAAGCCGAGAAGAAGAAACCACAGGCCGACCATGACGGGGCCGCATATGAGAGCAAGAGCCTGCCCGCGGGCACTGGGACTCGAATCGCCGCGAATCGAGATCTCGTGTATCTCCCGATAGTGAATGGCAGCGTAAACGGCAATGAAAGCGAGCCCGAGGGCTCCTGCCAACAGCATCGCCGACATGATGGCATCGCGACGATTCGCGTTCCACACCAGGGCAAAACAGCCTATGACGGAAGCGATGATGAGCGACGTCGCCCCGAAGGCAACGGCATCGACGCCGGGGAATCCGAAACCCGCGGCCACGAATCCGGGGATGCCGACTATGGCGGCGACAATGGACAAGACCAAGCGGGGCCAGCCTGCCCTTTGAGACGAGGGAGCGGTTTCCGAGACCCCGGTTTCCGATGATCCGGTTTCTGGGGCCTCGGTTCCCGAAACCCCGGTTTTCAAGGCCTCACGATCGTCCTCGCCGTGAGGCCTCGCGTATCTTGCGCCGCCACCAGCGTTCATTCGGGCTTTTCCACAATCTTGTCAGCAGCGCCCGGTTCCTTCTCAAGCTTCTCGGCTTCTTTTCGAATCGCCTCGAGATTCGGACGAGCTTCGCGGACTCGTCTTCCAAACCATTCCGTTGCCGCTAGATCGCGCATTGTTCGCTTACCGGCAAGAATGTCGTCAATGAGTCTTCTGATCTGTGGATCAGCGTCACCCCTCATCTTCCTGAGCGAGCCGCGAAGCGCGTCGTCCATAGGCGATCCTGCCGGGATCGACGGAAGGACGGGTTTAAGACCATCTTGATTTGTCATCGCGCATCATCCTACTGCTCCGCGAAACTGGGATTGTGGATGGTCAAAGGAGAGCCCGACCCATGGACCAGACCAAGCCACAGGGAGCACTGGCCTGTAAAAGCCGTAACAAAGTCCCAGACTTTCCCGAGCACATCGAAAATTTCTCGTACCGTGCTAAGCACTTTGAGCACCGCAGCACCCGCCGCCACGTACCCAATGATGGGGCCAATTACCGTTTCGAACGCCGCTGTTCCGGCAGCGGCGGAGGCGATCGCGGCGATCCCCCAATCCGTAAGAGTTCGCAGAAGTCCCGCCAAAGTGTCAGCGGTGTTGTAAACACCGACCGCGACAGCGTTATACGAACTGGAAAACTCACTTAAACGTTTCGAGGCATCATCGAAAGATGTTCCCATCTTCCCCAAAGCGTCACTAGCCGCGTCAGAGGCGCCTCCATCCCAATCGGGATCCACGTTGTTCCAGTAGTTCTTGCTCTCGGAGCCAAGTTCCTTGAAGTAGTCCGACATCTTCGACAAGGCGTCCGAAGCAACCGAGAACTTCTCCCAATCACCCGCGATTGTGTTGCCTATGGCGGCAAAAGGGTCGTGCTCGCCCTGCCCTAGAATGAGGTCCAGAACTTTGTCGGCCGCCGTGCCTAACCAGTACGAGGGGGAGACTGAGTTTCCGACCATGCCCAAAGCGTTGAATACCGTCGCGAAAGTCGTTTGGGCCGCTGGCGCAGCCAACTTGCTGGAAGCCGTCGACGAGGCACCGGATCGAGCCGATGCGACATCTGCTGGCGTGTAGTGTCCGTCGAATAGCTCGGCCGAAACACGCTCGTTCTCTTGATAACTGCGGACGCAGCCGTCAACGCAGTCCGCGGCTCCGGACGTCGCCTTCTCGGTGTCGCTTATCCACGTAGTTAGAGCGTCCTCGACCTTTTTCGCTTGACCCAGGACAGCAGTGGCCACGCCCGAAACCTGCCCACTGGCATTGAGGTTGATGTGGGCACTCTGATAAGTTTTCGCACTCGACACCGTATCGGAAAGCCCTCGATAGCTTCCCGAAAGATAGCCTAGAGAATCCAAGTCGACTTTAACATCAGCCACTGAAATCACTTCCTTGAGGTAGATAATTTTAGTCCGACGGCATCTATTGTATGCCCTTATTGCTGAATTGAGATAGATACAAAGAGAAAACATGGCCTTTCACACTTACTAACCGCGTGGCTGTTTTCGACGACATACAAAACATGTTTGTTGCAGCTAAAGTAATTGCTTTAACTAGTTTTCTATGCCTCTGGAGGCATAGTTGTCATTTCTGATTTTTCGAGAAAGGAATTGATTTGGAACATTGGCATTCGACTTCGAAGAGGGCGGAAGGACGCAAAACATTTGAATTTGATATGATAACAAACTGAGTCGAAGACAGATGTTTAACCCTTTGTGTTCTCCTCCTCTTCAGCACCGGTTTGTTTTCCAGCCGGTCGGCGTCGGCGCGTGAATCGACGATCTTGAAGCACTCTGAAGGTTGCAGACTCATTCAATGCGTTGCAGTCCGCTTGGATTTCCGAGATACGGCCGGTGCCTCCGAGACAACTCGGACACTCCCCACGCCGCCAGGTTCGCCTTACCCGAGCGCACCAACGCCACCCTCGCTCAACGCCTTCGTTGAGAAACACGGAACCACCGCCAACGCCGTGATCCGCGACGCGGCGTCGGCCGACAGCGCCACCGCCTGAACCGCGATATCCTTTCTGCTGAACAACATTTCTCATCGCTTATCTCTATGTCGGAAAGGCTCCCATCGTGGTCACAACCGGGCACAAGAACCGATCCATCAAGCGCCTCCACCTTGACCTACGAAACCCCCGCCTCGGCCGCCCCGCCGTAGACACCGAGGTTGAGGCCATGGGCAGACTGCTGAAGGAGTTTGGTCCCAAAATCGTCGGCCTGGCCAGAAGCATCGCCGAGCACGGACTCAACCCCACCGAGTCCTGGGCGATCGTCCAAGAAGACGGCAAGTATGTCGTCTTGGAAGGCAACCGCCGCCTCGTCGCCTGCCGGCTCCTCGACAACCCCCGCAAGGCCCCCGACCCGGAGACAACTGCGACCTTCGAGCGCATCAAACGAGGAGTCCGCATCACTGGCTCCTACCTGAACCCCAGCTGCGTAGAATTCGAGCACCGCGCCGACGCCCGCTACTGGATCCACCTCAAGCACCACGGCGCCGGCAGCGGCGAAGGCACCGCGGCATGGGGTCCAGAGATGGTCTACCTCGACCAAGTCAACAGCGGCAGCAGTCCTGTGGAGTGGAACGAGTTCTGGTACTGGCTGGAAGAGACTTACCAACACGATCGCGCACTGGTCGACCTCATCGACCAAGCCCGACGCGAGCAGTACACCCTCATGGAACGCGTCTACACCTGGAAGGTCAAAGAGCTCCTCGGCGCCAGCTTCACCCAACCCGGCCAGATCAGCGTCGACGTCGACACCGAGAAGATCAAACCGTTTATCCACGAACTCATCACCGGGATGCTCACGCCCCAGCCCAAGGATCCCAAAGCACCAGGCGCAGCTGACATCCTCGTCATCTCCTCCCGTACCCTCAACAGCCGAGACTCGGCCGCCAAGAAACTGGCTGACGTGTGGAAGGACACCATCGGCGACACCGACGTCACCCCCACCGCCCCGACCAGCGCCGGTACAACCAGGCCAGCCCAGGATGCCGGAGGCACCGAGCAGGTGCCTGGCCCTTCCAGCGCGTCCTCCTCCACCGCAGGAACCGGAGCCGCGGACAAACTTGCCTCAGGAGCCACTACCGAGCAGAAGAAGTCTCGATCGGAAGGCGGCTCCCGATCCCGCCAGCCCAAGCCCCGCAAGAACGAGACCCACCTCTACCACGGTGTCCAGTGCACCCACATGCCCGACCGGCTCCGAAGGCTATTGAAGGAGTGCACCAGCCTGCAGATCGCTGCGTACCCGGAGACAGCGTCAGCCATGGCACGCGTTGTGGTCGAGCTCGCCGCCGACGCGCTCATCGAGCACAAGAACCTGAAAAAGGGAAGGAAGCTCCAGGAGAAGGTCGCCATTGTCATGCGTCACCTCGACCCGCTCCTGAACTCCAAGAACCCCACCCGACTAGAGCTAGCTGGAACGTGGGCTGCTGTACGCACCGACACCGCTGACGGACACTTCGTCCGTGACCTCCACAACTGCGTGCACTCTTACCAGTTCACCGCCGCGCTCGAGATGGCCAAGCGCGCAAACACCCTGTTCACGCCCCTGCTCAACGCCATCAACACCGAACTCGGCAACCCACCCACCGGGGTGGTGGCCACGAGCAACCAAAACGGGCAGGCTTGACCCGTGAGGTACCTGTCCCCGCTGCGCTACCCCGGCGGCAAAGCCCGCCTGGCCCCCTTCTTCACCCGCCTGATCCGCGCCCAGGTCCCAGCGCCGACCCACTACGCCGAGCCCTACGCCGGCGGCGCCGGCGCCGCCCTACGCCTCCTGACCGATGGCGCCGTCGACCACATCCACATCAACGACATCAACGCCGGAATCGCCGCGTTCTGGCGCACCATCACCACCCCCGACGGCGCCGAAGCCTTCAACCAGCTCATCAACAGCACCCCCGTCACCATCGACCAGTGGCACCATCAGCGAGCCGTCTACCAGGCCGGCCAGACAGACGACCTCACCCTCGGCTTCGCCACCTTCTACCTCAACCGCACCAACCGATCCGGCATCCTCGACGCCCGCCCCATCGGCGGCCTCGAACAGACCGGCAAGTGGAAGATCGACGCCCGCTACAACAAGCCGGCCCTCATCGAAAGAGTCAAGCACGTAGCCGCACTCGGCCACCGCATCCACGTCACCCAGCTCGACGGCCTCGACTTCCTCACCACCATGGAGCCCCACGCCACCGACGTCCTCGTCTACGCCGACCCTCCCTACGTCGAGCAAGGAGGAAGCCTCTACCTCCACGCCTTCAACGCCAATGACCACCAAGCCCTGGCAGACAAGCTCCTAACAGCCACCTACCCATGGCTCCTGACCTACGACGACCAGGAAATCATCTGGGCCGACCTCTACACCGCCGCCCGCTGCGCACGCTTCAACATCGCCCACACCGCCGCCATCCAGCACGTCGGCAAGGAAACCATCGTCTACGGACCCACCCTCACCGTCCCCACAGGCCTCGAAATCACCCCCGGAGTCCACGCAACCTGGATCGCCTAACCTGTAAGCCTACCGGTCGCTGGTCGAGCAGGCCCTCTGGCAGCAGGCCCAGGCCGTGCTGGACGCCCGTCGGCGCGGCCAGCGCGAACGCCTGCACCGCCACTGCCTCAAACCCGCCCTTCGCCCAGCTAAACGCACTTGCCAGACCCCGCACACCCGGCAAAACCGAAGCGCAGCCGACAAACCGGACAAACAAAACAACCAAGAAACCGACCCCACAGCAAACGAACCCTGGTCACTCCATGACCAGGGTTCGCATAAGACGATTGTGGCGGTAGCGGCGGGATTTGAACCCGCGGTGGCTATTAACCACACAGCATTTCGAGTGCTGCACCTTCGGCCGCTCGGACACGCTACCGCCGACTATCGTAGCGGCATAACCCCGCGCAGCGCCACTCGGCAACCTGTAGGCCGGGACACATCGCCGGGCTGCGCGTCGATTGTGGAGCCAATGCCCGGGTCCGCGCGACCGGAGCACGCGTCAAGCCGTCGCGTCGCGTATTCGCCGCACGCCGCCGACGTCGACCCGTCTTTCGGGCCTCTCCACGCCGTCGGCGCCCTGCGTACACAGAGCCGCCCCCGTAACCTAAATGTTGAGTGCGAGAGCCCATTTCGGCGCCCCGCGTACGCAGAGCCGTCCCGCAAGCAGACCGACACGAACGCCTGCCGAAACGCAGACCGCGCCTGAAGGCGTCCGCCGACGTCGCCAAACGCCTTGGCCGACAGCGGCATCCGCCCAGTCGCAACAAATATTTCATCATCTAGAAGAGATTCTGCTCCGACGTCGTCGCATACGCACACTTACACTTCTTACTCAGCCAAAATAACCGTCCCAGCAACACTTCAAATTAATTCATCACCCATTGAGGCGGGGCATGGTCTCTCACTAGCCTGAAGCCATGAACGAAGCAATCGTCATCGACGATCTCAAAGTGACGCGGGGTTCGCGGCGCGTTCTCAAGGGAGTGAGCATTTCCCTTGAGAAAGGCTCGATCACGGGGCTGTTGGGACCGTCGGGTTCGGGAAAATCCACACTCATCCGATCGATAGCGGGCGTGCAGAAAGTCGAGTCGGGAACGGTCACGGTTCTCGGCAAGCCCGCGGGAAGCCGCGCCGCCCGCGCCTCGCTCGGCTACATGACCCAGGCCTCGGCCGCATACAGAGACCTCACGGTGCGCGAGAACGTCGCCCATTGGGCGCGAATAGCGGGGGCGCCGGCGTCGGCGGCAGACGAAATCATCTCTCAGCTCCGGCTGACGGACCGCGCACACGCCCTTGCCGGCAACATCTCAGGCGGCCAGGCTTCCCGGCTTTCCCTGGCCTGCACGATGGTCGGCGACCCGCCGGCGCTGCTTCTCGACGAGCCCACCGTGGGCCTCGACCCCGTGCTCCGCGAGGAAATCTGGGACCTCATCCGCGAACGCGCGGCCGCCGGCACAACGGTGCTCGTCTCCTCGCACGTCATGGATGAGGCCCAGCGCTGCGACAGCCTCATTTTCATACGCGAAGGCGGCATCCTGGCGACCGGGACGGCCGACGACATCCTCGAGGAGACGGCGACGTCGTCCATGGACGCCGCCTTCCTCGCCCTAGCGAAGGAGCAAGAAGAATGACTCTCGCAATCGCGGCGCGCGTCGCGCGCCAGCTGCGCCACGACCCGCGCACACTCGCCCTCGTCACCTGCGTCCCGTCGATCCTGGCGTGGCTGGTCCATCAGATTTTCGACGGCGAAGAGCCAATCTCCTCGCAAGTCGAGATGACGCTGCTCGCGATGTTCCCCCTGCTCCTCATGTTCCTGCTCACAGCCGTTGCCACGGTGCGCGAGCGCTCCGGCGGAACCCTTGAACGCCTCATGGCGGCCCCGATCCGCAAAATGGACGTCATCGGAGGGTATGCCTTGGCCTACGGCGTGCTGGCCGTCGGGCAGTCCTCGCTGCTGACGGCCGTCTGCTACTGGGGCCTGGACATGCAGCTGGAGGGCGGCATCGGGTGGATGCTGCTCGTCTCCCTGGCGACGGCGCTGCTGGGAATCGCCCTCGGGCTGCTCGCGTCGGCGGTTTCCCGCAGCGAGTTCCAGGCCGTCCAGTTCATGCCGATCATCGTGCTGCCGCAGGTGCTTCTGTGCGGGCTCTTCGGCCCTCGCGAGGACATGGCCGGGTGGCTTCAGGGCCTGTCGAACGCAATGCCGCTCACCTGGGCGGTCGAGGCGTTGAAAGAGGTGGCAAGCTTCCCGGATCTGACGGGCCATTACTGGACCAGCCTGGCCATCGTCGCAGCATTCGCAGCCGCCGCGCTCGGTTTGGCCTCGCTCACGCTCAGGCGGAGGACGGAGTGACCCGCGGCCGCCGCAGAGGCTCTCCCGCAACGCGGGAGCAGATCCTCGACGCCGCCCGGAAGGTCTTTGACGAACGGGGCTTCCGGGCGGCGTCGCTGCGCGCCGTCGCCCGGGCGGCAAACGTCGATCCGGCCCTCGTCCACTACTATTTCGACTCGAAGGTCCAGCTCTACGCGCAGTCCGTCGGAATCGGCATCAATCCCGAGCGGGTTTTGGCCGAGGTCATCGCACCGGGCAGGCGCGGGCTCGGCCGCAGGCTCATGGCCTTCCTCACCGACCTCTGGGAATCGGAGGTCGCGCAGTTCGTCGTGGAATCCGCGCGGGAAAATCCTGCCCTCGCACGCCAGTACGCCGGGGTCATCGTCGAGCAGTGGCGCCGCGCGGCCGACATCCTTGGCTTCCCCCACGGAATCGTGCGCGAGGAAAGCCTGGCGCAGGCGATCGCCGTCGTCGCCGGCTTCGTCGCCTGCAGGCACCTGCTCAAACTCGAACCCGCGGCCTCCCTCACCCGTGAGCAGGCCATTCGCGTGTACGGGGACCTTTTGCAGGGAGTCATCGACGCCGCCGCAGCGGCGGAAGGCCCGGAGGCGAGGAAGTGAAGGCGACTCCGCGACCGTGAGCGCAGCCAAAGGCAAAGCCGCCGAGGGCGACGCGGCGCAAAACGAGGCCGCCAAGGGTGACGCGGCGGCGGCCTCAGCCGCCGTCACCGCCCGAAGAAGGCCCGAAGTTGGCGCGAGCATTCGTCTTCGCGGACGCCTCCCACCACCTCGACCCTGTGGTTGAGCCGCGCGTCGCGCAGAACGTCGCGGACGCTGCCGGCCGCCCCGGCCTTCGGATCCCACGCCCCGAACACCACCCTGGCCACGCGAGAGGCGACGATCGCCCCCGCGCACATCGTGCACGGCTCGAGGGTGACGTACAGATCGCATCCCTCCAACCGCCAGTCCCCCGCGGCGCGGGCCGCCTCCCTCAGCGCCGCGATCTCGGCGTGGCCGGCGGGGTCGTTGCACGCCTCGCGCGTGTTGCAGCCGACGCCGAGCACGGCCGACCCGCGCACAACAAGCGCGCCCACGGGAACGTCGCCCGCGAGCGCCGCACGGTCGGCCAACTCCATGGCCCGGCCGATCCACTCCCGCTCAATTTCATGCACGCCCCCATTGTGCCCGGGCAGGCCCTTTGCCGCACGCGGTTTGTCGCGCCCTATTTGGCCTGCCTTCGCGGCGCAGTCCGCCCTGCGCCGCACGCGCGGTTCGGCGGGCGTCCGAGGGCAACGCCTCGAAGCGCCTCAATAATCTCGAAGCGCCCCAAATATGTCGGACCGCGCTGATATAGTCAACGCATGCGTACTCAGATCATCGAGCACCCTCTGGTGGCTCACAAACTCACCCTTCTGCGCGATCGAAACACGCCCTCGCCCGTCTTCAGGCAGCTCGTCGACGAGCTCGTCACCCTTCTGGCGTATGAGGCCACGCGCGACGTCGCCGTCCGCGAGGTCGACGTCGTCACGCCCGTCGCGCCGACGAAGGGCCTGTCCCTGGCCTATCCGCGCCCCATCCTCGTGCCCATCCTCCGCGCGGGCCTGGGGATGCTCGAGGGCATGTCAAAGCTCCTGCCGACCGCCGAAATCGGCTTCCTCGGAATGAAACGCGACGAGACCACGCTCGAGGCGCACACGTACGCCAACCGCCTGCCCGAAGACCTTTCGGGCCGCCAGTGCTACGTGGTGGACCCGATGCTCGCCACCGGCCACACGCTCATCGACGCCGTCAACTACCTGCTGGAGCGCGGCGCGCGCGAGGTCACCTGCGTGTGCCTTCTGGCCGCACCCGAGGGCCTGCGGAACCTCGAGGAGGCCGTCGGCGATCGGGCCGACGTCACGATCGTCTCGGCCGCGCTCGACGAGCGCCTCAACGAAAACGGCTACATCGTCCCCGGGCTGGGCGACGCCGGCGACCGGCTCTACGGCATCGTCGACTGAGCGCCCTTCCAACGACCGTCCTTCAACGAGCGCGCTTCCAACGACGCCCCTCGCTGAACACCCTTCCAACGACCGTCCTTCCGCCCATGACAGCTGAGCTTCCTCCCGCGCCCGCACCCGTGCGGCCCCCTTCCCCGTCCGACATCCTTTCGGTTCGCCCGGATTACCTGGGGCCGACGTGGGTCGCCACGTCCTTCGCCCTTTCGGAGGACGACGGCGGATCCCCGCCGGGACGCCCCGACGTCGCGGTGCTCGTTCACGAGGCCGACGCCGGCGAGCTCGCCCAAAAATCCGGCGCAGCGGCCCTGTACCTGCCGGGTTTCCTCGATTCGTTCTTCCACGTCGGGCAAGCCGCCGCCTTCCGCGAGGCCGGAATCCCGCTGGCGGGCCTCGACATGCGCCGCTGCGGCAGGTCCGTGCGCTCGAACGCCTCCCGCGACGATTTGCGCGACATCTATGTGCGGGAGGAAGAGATCGGCCTGGCAATCGGGCGCCTGCGGTCGCTCGGGGCAAGGCGAATCGTCTTGATCGGCCATTCGACGGGAGGCCTTCAGGCAGCGCTGTGGGCTGCGGACAATCCTGGGACGGTCGACGCCGTCGTCCTCAACTCGCCCTGGCTCGACCACAACGGCGGCGCTTTCGAGCGCGGCCCGCTCACGCGGTTCGTCGACCGCGTCGGAGCTCGCCGTCCTCACCTCGTCTTCAGCCCGCTCTTCTCGCGCTACGCCCGCGCGCTCCACGCGGACTTCGGCGGTGAATTCTCCTTCGACCCGCGCTACAAGCCGCTCCGCCGTACCGTTGCGCGCATGGGATTCATCCGAACCGTCCGCCGGGCGCACGCGCGCGTGGCCGCGGGCAACGTGAAAATCGACGTCCCGCTGCTCGTCGCCCATTCCGACGCCTCCTCCCGCCGCCCCCGCTTTCCCAGCCGGTACGACGTCGCCGTGCGCGACGCGGTGCTGGGGGTCGAGGACATGAAACGGCTGGCGCCGCTGCTGTCCGAGCGCGTCGAAATGCTCGAGATTCCGGGAGGCCGGCACGATCTCGCGCTGTCGGCCAAGCCGGCTCGGGAGGCGTACACCCGCGGCGTCGTCGACTGGGTGCGCAAGACGCTCGGCCTGTGACCTCAGGGCCGCGGGCGGCACCGGGCTCGCGACGCCGGCCCGCCCGCGAAGCGGATGCCCTTGCGGGCGGCTTTGGAGGAATCGCCTCCCCACCGGCGTCCCGCGTGCGAAGCGGATGCCCTGCTTGAGACGAAGCCGGGCTCGCGGCGCCGACCCGCCCGCATCGGAGTACCATCGAACCATGCGCGATTTGTCGAAACCCACAGTTCCATCCGATGCCATCCAGCGCCGTTTCGCCGAAGAGACGCAGGCGCGAAAGGCCGCAGCCGGACCCGCGGCCTCGCTCGCCGACGGCGAAGGCTCCCCCGCCGAGCTGCGAGAAGCCCTCGCCGCAGCCGTCGAGGGGCTCGCGGGCGAGATCGTCGCGCTTTCACACGCCGTCCACGACAACCCCGAGGTCGGATACGAGGAGCGCTTCGCGGTCTCCACGGTCGCCGACCTGCTGCGAGCCCACGGCATCGAGCCCAATGTGGGCGTCTACGGGATGGAAACAGCCCTGCGCGCCGAGTTCACCGGCGCCGCCGGCACGAGCAACGCCGACAACGCGGGCAACGCCGATTCGCCGGCCCCCGCGATCGCCATCCTCGCCGAATACGACGCGCTTCCGGGCATCGGCCACGGCTGCGGGCACAACGTCATGGCGGGCAACTCCGTCGGCGCCTTCCTTGCCCTCTACGAGCTCGAACGCAGGCGCCCCGGATCGGTTCCGGGCCGCGTCGTCCTCCAAACGACGCCCGCCGAGGAATGCTCCACCGCCAAGGAAGTCCTCGCGGTCCGCGGAATGCTCAACGGCGTCGACGCCGCCGTCCAAACCCACTCCTACTCGTACGACCTCACACACCAGACGTGGCTCGGCGTGCGGCGCATACGCGCGATCTTCACCGGCGTGCCCGCCCACGCGGCCTCCCAGCCCTTCATGGGACGCAACGCGCTGGACGCCGCCACCCTCGCGCTCACCGGCTTCGGCCTGCTGCGCCAACAGATACTGCCGATGGACAGGCTCCACGCAATCGTCGTCGACGGAGGCGACGTGCCGAACATCGTCCCGGAAAGAACCGAAATCAGCCTGTTGGCGCGGTCGAAATACCCCGAGACGCTCAAGGACCTGGTCGCGCGGGTCGAGGACGTCCTGCGCGGGGCCGCCCTCATGACCGGGACGGGCTTGGAAATCGTCACCTCCGAGACCACGAACGAGATGCCCGTCCGCACAAACGGCCCGCTCACCCGCGCCTGGGTCAGGTCCCAGCGCGAACGCGGGCGCGACCCTCTGCCCGCCGGAGTCGTGACCGAAACGATCGCGGCCGGCACCGACTTCGGCAACGTGTCGGTTCGCATCCCCGGCATCCACCCGCTCATCAAGGTTGCCGATTCCGACGTCGCCCTCCACACGCGCGAGATGGCCGCGGCCGCCGGCTCCCCCTCGGGCGACGCCGCAGCGACGGACGGGGCCTACGGCCTCGCCTCGGTGGCCCTCGACTACCTCCACGACGCCGAATTCCGCGCCGCCGTGCGCCGCGACTTCGAGGAGGCCGGAGGCGTCATCGACGTCGAGCATTTCTGGGACGAATAGGGCCGCCCGGCTCTCACCGCGCCCCCCGGGCTCGCTCTGCGCCTCTGCCGTCAGCGCGTCTCGTCTTCGGCCGCCCGCGGCGCCGGGCGCTTCGCCGCTCGTCCCGCCGCTCAAATCGACGTCGCGCATCCCACCGCGTGAATTCCGCAACTCGACTCGTGCGGCACATATCCGGCCGCAGACTGCGGCGAGCGCATACAATCGGAGACTGAACAAGTCCCCGCGCGGTTTTTCAGGCCGTGCAGCCCCGGGCGCGGCGCCCACCGACCGAAAGGACAGCAGGACAGCATGTCGAAGAAAAGCCGCCGAGCGGCATCCAGGAGGCGAGCAGCGGCCTCGGCCGGGTCGGCGCAGTCCGCGCAATCGACGCAGTCCGCGCAGTCCCGCCCGTCGGCCGCACCGAAAAAGCCCAAGACGGCCGTGGCTTTCGTCGAGCGCCCCTTCGAGGGCCTTCCCGCGGAGGCCGAGCTCGTCGCCATGCGCGAAATTCTGCCGTTGGCGACGCTTCCGGCGACCACAACGGAGGAGTACGGCTCGGCCGACGTCGTCCTGACGACGATCCTTCCCTCAATGGCGGGCGCGCTGCGCCGGGCCGACGGCGTGCTGTTGGTCGCCGCGCAGACGGTCATGAGCTCCGGGGACGCCTCGCGCGACATCGCCGCACGAATCATCGACGGGGTCAAGCTCCCCGACGGCCAGGCGCTCCAGGTCTCGGACCTGCCCGAGCCCGGCCCTCGGCTGCAGGACGTCGTCGCGAGCTTCGGCGAACTCGAATTGCACGAGATTCCGTCGTTCTGGATGGCGGAAGAGGACGCCGCCAAACCGGAGAACAAGGAGGCGCTTGAGGATTCGCGGTCCCAGCTCGTCCCGATGAAGGCCGTCGACGGCGTCCGCGGCGCATTCTGGTGCCGCATGAGCCGCGAGTTCGTCAGGTGGGTCAGGCCCGAGCCTCGCGACGCGGTTCTCGACGGGCTGGCGCGGCTCCGCGCGGCCGACGACTTCTCCTTCGACGATTCCCGTTTCGTCGGCGCTTTCAGGGCGCTGGGGCTCATCATCCCGGTGTGGGAACTGCCAAAAGGCGCAGAAGCCGACGAACTCGCCGCCCCGATGGCCGAATTTGCACCGAAACTCGACGCGGCCATCGCGGCGTCGGATCCGCTCACACCCGAAGAGAAACGCGCGCGGGCGGGTATCGTTTCCCGTCAAGTGACGCTGCGGTGAGCATCCGACTGTCGAAGCACTTATATCTCAACATTGAAGGCTAGGCTAGAAGTGTGACAACCTCCGAGCAGCGCGTAGCAGTAGTCATACCGGCTAAGGACGAGCAGGACAGGATCGCCGCGACGATCCGCGCCGCCCGCGCCATCCCGCACGTCGACTTGGTCGTCGTGGTCGACGACGGCTCCGAGGACGACACCCAGAAGGCCGCCCGCGACGCCGGCGCAACGGTCGTGCGGCATTCGGTCAACCGCGGCAAGGCCTCCGCCATGGAGACGGGGGCGCAGGTGGTCGCCATGCGCGACACGAGGGACCGCCCGCCGCGCCTTTTGCTCTTTCTCGACGCCGACCTCGGCGACACCGCCGTCGAGGCCTCGCCGCTGGTCGCGCCGGTGCTCGAAGGCAAAGCCGATTTCACCGTCGCGGCCCTGCCTCCGCAGGAGGGGGCGGGCGGCTTCGGCCTGGTCACCGGGGCCGCTTTCAAGGCGATCAAGCGGACCACGGGATGGGAGCCGCGCCAGCCGATCTCCGGGCAGCGGTGCATGACGCGCGAGGCGTTCATGGCGGCTCTGCCGCTGGCGAGCGGCTGGGGCGTGGAAACCGGAATGACAATCGACCTGCTCGTGGCGGGGTTCACCGTCCAAGAAGTCGTCTGCGACCTCAAGCATCGCGCGTCGGGCAACAACTTCGCCGGCCAGCTGCACCGGGCCGACCAGTACAAGGGCGTGGCCAAGGCCGTGCTGGCGCGTCGCCTGCGCAGGATCCACGTGCCGCACGGCAAGAGGAACTCCGCCTCCAAGCCCTACGAGCCGTACAACGCCTACAAGGGCTGACGGCGAGGCAGCCGAGGGAGCGTTTTTCCCTTCGCGGCAGGCTGCGTTTCCTTCGGGCGGCGGCCGTCCGCAGCGGCCTTGCCCTCGGCTTGACAGCGGGCCGTCCGCAACGGGCTGCATTTCACTCTCCGCAATCGGCAACCTGAAACCCGCAACGGCGGGCACCCCGGAAGAGCCGTATCGCCCCTCCAAAATGCCCGCCGCTTTTCGGAGCCCGGCGGCTTGCACGCAGAGCGCCGCCAGCTCGGACAGCCTCGCTTCGACGACCCGTTCGCGCCGCGCCGTCGACGCTTACGCGCTTCCACGCAGGCGCTTACGCGGTTCCGTCTCGGCGCCCGCCTGCTGTCGTCTCGGCGCTAGGTTCGTTTCAGCGTTTGCTTGGTTTCGGGATCTGCTCGGTTCCGCGCCGACGCCTACTTGGTTCCGTTGACGACCTTGGACACTTCCCTTTGCTGAGAGGTCGCATTCTCTTGCTGGCGGCGCTGGATTTCGGCCCGGACGTTCTCGTCGGTCTCAGGCAGCCCCTGTTGACGCAGATGCTCATGGATCTCTTTCTGCGTGTCTGCGTCCTGGTAATTGGTGCTGTCAAAGTAATTGACGTGGTCGCTGTAGCCCTCGTAGCCTGCTCCGGCCAAGGAACCCAAACCAGGGATAAGAAGCGACCCAACCGCCCCGACTGCAGGAGAGGCGGGGTCGAGCCCGTGGTTCCCTTCGATGTGTTGGATGCCGGGCACTTCCGTGGGATCGCTGAGCTGGGTCATGTCAGAGCCGGGCGCCAAGCCCATCGGCCCGTTGTTTGGCACGGCGCCGATGATGTCCTGGTCGTTCTTCATGACGTAGACGCTGTCCGAGGGCACGTTGAAATCGGAGACGTCCTTGGCCGGGACTCCCGGCGGCCCGTAGAAGACTCCGGCGTCGACGACGCCGTCGCGCACCTGCGTCAGGGCGTACCCCAGGGTCGTCGAACCGTAGGAGTGGCCTAGAGCGGTGATTCTCGGATCGCCGCCTTCCCCGCTGCCCTGCCGCGAATCGTGCAGCCCCTCGAGGAAGTGGGACAAGTCGGCGCCTCCCGCGGCCGCACGCTCGGTTTCGGACACGGTGAAGAGGCCGTTCGAGCCCGTTCCCGCCTGCGGCGGGTCATATCCGAACCACATGACCGACGCCGTGTTTCCTCCTGCCGTGCCGGCCACATTGGCCATTTCGGCGGTGTACCCGACGACGTTGCTGTCGACGCTCGTCGTCAACCCGCCCACGTGAACCGCAATGTTGTCGGCCTTGTCGACGTCGCCTACCGTCACGGCCGCATGGAGTTGATCTTGATTCTCGCCGGGTTCGACGGGGTCGTAAAGAAGGAGCTGCGACGTGCCGTTGTATTGGGCGCCCTGCTTAAGAGCAGTCTTGAGCTTGTCGAGTTCCGCCTGCCTGTCGAGTTCGCTCTTCGCACGGGAGAACTCGTCGTCGCTGCAGGGCGGAGCCCCTTCTCGACCGCCGGCCACCCACGCCTGATAGGCGGCGACCTTCTTCTCGTTGGACTCTTTCCTGCTGTTCAGATCCGCGTAATCCCTGTCCAACCGATGGCGATTGGCCCTGTCTCGGGCCCAGGCGTCGACGCCGTCGAGGTTGCCGATGCGATCCGGTTCTTCGTCGGCGAGCCTTTCCTGCTCCTCGCGGCTCAGCGAGTCCCACCATTCGGCGACGGCGCGGGTGTCGCTGGTGTCCTGAGGCATGGGAAGGGGCCCGTCCACGGTGTGCTTGAGGGATCCTTCGGGCTTGACCTTGCCCTCTTCGATGTCGGTGAGAGCTTTCGAATACGCCTGGTCTATCTCGTCGGCTTTCTTGATCGCCTTGTCGACGCGGTCGGCGCACTCGTTCACCGCTTGTTGCCTGGCGGCTTTGTTCATCTCGTAGGAAGTTCCCGCCGAAATGGCGGGGCCAACTACCGGCACGGCGTAGCTCAACGGGTTCATCGCGGTGCTGAGAGCCACGTCGCCCCAATCGGTGCCGCTCGTGTCCTCCACAGTTCCGTCCGAATAGATGGTCAAACCCGAGCCTTCGGCGTGCGCCTTCGCGTCCCTCACCAGGCCCTGCACCGTGCCCATGCCCTGCTGCATCGTGGACGTCGCGGTTTTCATCGCCCGCAGGTTCACGATGAACTGGGCGACGTCCTTGTCGATCTCTTCGACCTTCTTGTCCGCCGCCTTGCGGGCGTCGCCCTGCCAGCTCGTCGACTTGTTGAGCTCGAGGATTTCACGCCCCCATTCTTCCGCCGCCTTCTCTCGAACGCACAGTTGTTGATACTCGGTTTCGAGGGTCGACTCTTCCCAATCGGTGATGTCGCTCCATTGCATGGAGAAAGTCCTTTCTTAGCGCCGAAACGTCGGCAATTGAGCTCTGACGCGCTGTCGGTTTGCGCGCTTCGGGTTGCGCGATTTAAGTTCGCGCACGATTCAGCCTCACGCGGTAGCGGCCGACGACGAACCGTCGGAGCCTTCCGCGCTGGGCATGGGAACGCTGGGCATGGGAACCGGGGCGCCCGATCCCTGCGCGCTGGGAAGCGGGACGGCGTTGCCCGGATGCTCGACGTGCGGCATTGGAGCCGGAGCAAAGGCGCCCCCGTTGCCGCCGACGCCGGGAATCTGCGGGCCGTAGCTCGCCTCTCCCCCACGAGTGAAGACCGGAGGGTCAGAAGGCTCGATTCGCGGCATAGGAGCCGGATTTCCCGACGTCTCGGCGTGCGGCATCGGAACGGCGTCGCCGAAGTGCGCTGCGTGCGGCATCGGCGCCGGGGCGAACGAACCGGAGGAGTTCGTGACCGAATGGACGCTGCCGTGGGACGTGAAGATGGGATTGCCCGAGCCTTCCGCGCTGGGCATGGGAACCGGATTTCCCGCCCCTCCGACGTTCGGCATGGGCGCGGCATTGCCCGGGGTCTCCGCATGCGGCATAGGCGCCGGGCCCAGAGAGCCCCCGTGAGAGCTTCCGCCGCCGGGAAGCTGGGACCCGTAGCTGTGCCCCTGCTCGACGGAGGGAAGAATCCTTCCGCTTTCGCCTTCGACGCGGGGCATCGGGGCGGCGTTTCCCGAGGTCTCCGCATGCGGCATGGGCGCGGGATTGCCCGAGCCCTCGACGTGGGGCATGGGCGCGGGGCGCGCCGATCCTCCGGCGTCAGACGAGAAGGAATCGGAGCCGCCGCTCATCAAACTGTGGATGCCGCCCAGAGCGCCTCCCAGCGAGTGATGGCCGCTATGAGAGCCGACGATCTGCCCACCCTGAGTCGAACCGTACGAGTGGCCGCCCGCGACTGATCCGCCGCCTCCGCCAAGCAGGGAGCTCATGTCGCCGCTGCCGGGCGAACCCAAGACCTGGCCTGAGCCGCCGCCGGCGGAGCCGTACGAGTGGCCTTCTCCGGACGAGCCGCCAGCCCCGCCGCCGGCCGATCCGTAAGAATGTCCGCCGTCGGCGGCGGAACCGCCCCCTCCGCCGACGTCGCCGCCGCTGTCCCCTCCGCCGCCGATTTCGCCCACAAAGCTGCCGTCGTCCCCGGAGGGGGTCATGTCCTGATACATCCTCGCCTCGTCCTGATCGGTTTGCTCGATCGTTTTCAACGTCGCCGCGAGATCGTCCGAGTAGTCGCTCAGCTGATGCTCGATGCCCTTGAGCTCGTTTGAAAGATGCTCGGACGTCGTCTTGACGGTCGAGGCCGCCTTGCCCCCTGAAATCTTCCCCGAGATGCTGTCGGCCGTGCCTTCCGTCCGCATCCGCTGGCTTTTAGCTGCGCAGTCTTGTGCGTTGCCGGCCTCCGTCGCCAGCTCCTTCGGATCCGCGGAAAGCGTGTCCGCCCCACCTGGTCCCATGCGCGAAACTCCCTTCAAGTTCTTGGACGTTTGGTGCGACGTCGCTCTTAGGAGCCGTCATTCGGACGGCACAATCCAGCCGGGCTCCCAGTACGACGCCGCCCTTAAGCGGTCCAAAGTACCTTAAAAGATGGGCGGGCCAGATGAAAACCGTATCTTCCCCCATTGGTGCGATTCACACGCCGAAAGTGCAGCGAAAGCCGGCTTTCCCTTGAAATGACGCGCGTTCCGACGTCGCGCACGTCTGTTCACATTCGGACGGAACTGCGGCATTCCACGGCAAATCGTTCGCGCGATCTCGCACGGCGCAAAGACCGCGGGCGAGCTCTCCGATTCGGAGAGGACGCCTCAAGAGGGCCCCGGCTTCTGATCAAGAGAACTCCGGCTCCTGAAAACGCCTGGAAAAGAACGAGGAAAGGGCGCTGCACAACGAAGGGGAAGATGTCACGCGGAATGCCATCTCGTTTGTGGCGGACAACATACATTGTGGGTGGCGTCAAGGATTCAAATACATTAGAATAGGATATCCGAACTTCCTGCCGTCGGTCCAGCGCGTGCACTCGTTCGGGGTCTTACTGGCAGCGGTTTCACGCCGCGACGTCAGGGCCTGCGGCTCCCTACTCGCGAGAGGCCGTTGTCGGGCTTTCTTTCTCTCGCACACTGGCCGCATCCCCTTGACCGGCAGCCGCTTCTTCCTCGCGACGCAGCGTGGCGACGAACCACAGCGGGACGGCAACGATCAGCCCGACGGCGGGCATCGTGACCCCGGAATCGTTGAGCAGCGCGGCGACGACGAGCGCCGAGAGAAGCGAAACCACCGACCGCCTCACGGTTTCGTCCTCGATCCGGAATCTTGCGAAGTGCCCGCGCCTGGCCAGCAGCCAAGCGACCGCGCAGATCGCCGCGACGATCGCGAGGGCGACGGGGATGAAGAGCGCATTGCCCCCGAATATCTGGGTGAACTTGCGCCAGATGATGGCAAGGCCGCCGCCGTCGAAGAAGGACCCCACGAACTTGCCGAGGTGGGAGCGCTTGGGGGCCGGCTGAAGGTAGTCGAAGAGGGCGAACACGAAAGAAACGGCGACGGCGGCGGCCAGAACGGCGCCGAAGCGAAGCCAGGTGAGCCGTTTTCCGGCGACCATCGTGGCGAGGACGCCGAGGCCGACGACGATGACCGGCGGCCCGCCGAAGTCCGCGCCGAACTTCGCCGAACCGTCAAGGAGCGCGGCGAGCGCGCCCGTGCCCAAGATGACCGCCACGGCCCTCTTGCGCGGGACCCGCGCTGAGAGCCAAGCGAGCAGAAGCACAAGTCCGGCGACGAACATGGCGACGGCGTTGTTCGAGAAGCCGTAGAAACGCCAGCCCACAAGCGGCTGCATGCCCAGCAAAGCGGCCAGCTGGAGGGGATATCCGTGCCATATGCCGTCAAGGAGCACGTCGAGGGCCAAGGTCCCGGCGGTGACGCCGCCTATGACGGCGAACGGGGCGAAAGGCGACTTTCCGCGCAAAGCGACGAGCGCGAGAACGGCGGCGATGAGCACGACCCCCATGAGCAGGCTCGCGAGGGGATTCGACATCCTCCACCAGGGGATGAGGTTGACGAGCAGGGTCGAGACTGGAAGGGCGGCCGTGAGGGCGCTCAACTGCACGAAGAAGCGCTCATTTGTCTCGGTCCACCTGTACGACTTCCGCTTGGCCCACATGAGGAGGATCGCCGCGGAGAGCGCAGCGAGCAGAACGTAGAAGGAGCCGGAAAGCGAGCGGGTCACCTGCGCGCGGGTGTGTTCGGCGTCGAGCCGGGCGATGTTCGCCTCCCCGTCGGAGGCCTCGACGGTTGTGATTGCCGAGCCTATCGTGTTGCCGCGGGCGTGCGGCCCCGCGCCGAGCCAGCCGACCAGCGTGGGCATGATGTCAGTGACCTGGATGAGCCCCGGCTGCCGCGTCGAGTCCGACGTCGCGAGCGCCGGCCCGCCCATGCGAGGCCCGGCGGCGGCGAAATAGCCCAAATGCGGCCGCGAGGATTCGGCGTCAGCGACGTTCGCCACGAGCACGGTGGCGTTGGGCGACTTTTTGCGAATCTGCCTGACAAGCATCCCGAACCGCGCATCGACGTAGGAGATCTGCTGCTTCACCTCGTCGGGCGCCGCGCCCTCGGGCGTGAAGTACTCGCGCAGGCGCTGGGCGATTCCCGGGGCCTGGACGGGATGGTTCTCGCTCAGTTCGCTGCCGGGGTAGCGGACCGCGCCGAGGTCGATCACCGTGACGTCCGCATCGGACTTGGCGTAGGCTCGCGCCGCGCCGCCGACGTCGCCGTCCTCCCCCGAAACCGGCAGCGGGGCGAGGGCCGCATAGCCGCCGGGAAGGCGGCCGTCCGTCTTGGCGAGGGCGAGGGCGGCGCCGGGGCCGACGGCGAGGGCGCTGCGCCCTCGGAGAGCCTCGCCGAGCGCGCCGATCTTTGCCTTGTAACTGCTGGAGGCGTTGGCCTCTTTCAGACGGGCCCACCGGGCCGGGGCCTTGCCCGCCACGGTCGGCAGGCGGCAGCCGTCGTCGATCGTGCGCTGCCCGGCCCCGAGGGCCGTCCACCCTTCCACGGGGCACGCGGTCTCGCGGACCGTGCGCGCCACGATGTTGGAAACCGCCGCTTTCTTGCCGAATTCGTACAGGTGAGGGGCGGTCTTCCGGGTCACGTCCGTCCAGCTGACGCCTGAAAATCCGACGACGACGACGGGCCCTCTCCCGCCGCCCTCGGCCGTGGGCTTCCCCGCACGAGCCGTTCCCCCCGCCCGAGCTGGCGCGCACACCCCGGCGAAAACCGCGAGCAATGCCACTACGAAGAGGATCGTTTGGCGAGCGGAGCGAAGGACCATGAGACCAGCCTATCGGAAGCGACGCAAACGGCATGCACTGCGGCCAAGCGCGCGTACCCCACAAATCTGTGAGACCGCCCGGCGAATCGGCGGCTTGCGCCGAGTCTCAGAACCTCCCGCGGACACGCGAAACCGCGGAGAGAGCCGGCGTGCGTCGGGCCGCGGCCGGGCCAAGGCGTCACCCACATTTCGGAGGGTTGGCCCGTCCGCGCGGAAACCGGCAGGTAAAGTGTGCGAGCGAGAGCAAGGTGCGCGAGCGAGCAGAAGGAGACCGATGAGCGCGTCAGAGCAGGCCCCCCTGCGCTTTTCATTCCTGGGACCGGCCGGAACGTTCACATACGCAGCGTTGAGACAGGTGGCCTCGCCGGATTCGGTCGAGATTCCGGCGCTCGACGTCCCGATGGCGCTCAGGCTCGTGCGCTCGGGAGAGGCGGACTACGCCGTCGTCCCAATCGAAAACTCCGTCGAGGGCGGGGTCAACGCAACGCTCGACGCGCTGACGGACGGCTCCGCGCTGCAGATCAAGGCGGAGATGCTTGTGCCGATCGCGTTCTCGCTCGCGGTCAGGCCGGGCACGCGCCGCGAGGACATCCGCGCCATTTCGACCCACTCGCACGCGTGGGCGCAATGCCGCGGATGGATAGCCGAGCGCCTCGGCGCGGTGGTCCACGTGCCGGCGACGTCGACCGCGGCCGGCGCGAAAACCCTCGCCGAATCGGACAATCCCGGCTTCGAGGCGGCCCTCTGCCCGCCCGCCACCGTCGAGCTTATGGGCCTCGAGTCGCTTTCCGACGACGTCGCCGACAAACCCGGCGCCGTCACCCGGTTCATCATGGTGGGCCTTCCCGGGCCGCAGCCGGAGAGGACGGGCGCGGACAAAACCACCCTGCTGGTCCAGCTCCCGCACGACGAGGCCGGCGCGCTGCTGAGCATGCTCGAGCAGTTCAGCGCCCGCGGGATCAACCTCTCGCGGATCGAGTCGCGGCCGATCGGCGACTCGCTGGGCCGCTACGCCTTCTCGATCGACGCCGAGGGCCACCTGTGCGACGAGCGCATCCAGGCCGTTCTCATAGGTTTGCACCGCGTGTGCCCGCAGATCGTCTTCCTCGGCTCCTACCCTTCTGCCAGCGGCGAGAGGATCAGGCCGCGCCCCGGAACGTCCGACGCCGACTTCCGGGCAGGGCGCGAGTTCGTCGAGAGGCTGCTGGACGGGCGGGCGTAAACCCCTCACAGCACGTGGACGGTGAGCGCCAGCGGGTCGATTTCTGCTGTGACTTTCGTGGCGTATCCGAGGGCGTCGCCGTCGGCCTCGACGAACTCGGGCCGGTCGGTGGCAACCGTCGCCGAGCGCATGCGCCGCAGGTCGATCGTGCCCGCCGAGGGCAGAATCGTCCGGCGCACGCCGATCCCCTGCAGGCCCATCCGCCGCATGACGTCGCCCCAGCCGAAGATCCAGCCCTTGGTGTCCAGCAGCACGAGGTCGAGCCAGCCGTCGTCGATGCGGGCGTCCGGCGCGAGCACGAAACCCGCGGGAAGCCGAGCGCAATTGGCGAAAAGGATCGACCTGGCCTCAACTCCGAAGCTGTTTGAGCCGTCGCCGGCCACCACCGTCGCGTTCACGCGCGAACGCCGCATGAACTTGAAGCCGGAAATAAGGTAGGCGCCCCAGCCCATAGCGTGCTTGAGCCCGTGGTCGGCGTCGTTCATGACGTCGGCGTCGAAGCCCATTCCGGCGATCACCAGGAACGGCTCACTTCCGGCGAAGGGCCGCGCGTCCGGCCCCATGTCGGCGATCTTCGCCAGCTCGTTTTCCGTGGGCTCCGGGGCGCTGATCCGTCCGACGTCGATCCGCTGCAGCCTTCCGGTCAAGGCCACCATGGCGAGGTTGCTGAGCGAGGAGCCGAGCGGCAGGTTGAGGTTGCGGGCCAGCAGATTTCCCGTTCCGAGCGGAAGGATGCCGAGCGGAATGTCGGTTCCGGCGAGCTGCCCGGCGACGGCGCGCACCGTCCCGTCCCCGCCCGCGGCGATCACCACGGCCGGCCCCTCCGCCAAGGCGGCGCGGGTTTGGCCCGCTCCCGGATCGTCGGGGGTCGTGCCGTACCAGCGGGTGGCGGAATACCCGGCGTCGGCCGCGGCCTGTTCGACCACCGCCTTGAGGTCCCCCATGTCCCCGATCTTCGTGGGGTTGACGACGACGGCCACCGTTCTCTCGCCCGTCCCCTCGGTTTCCTGCGGCAGGATCCCCGCCGACGCCGCGTTGGCGTGCACGAGCCGGCTCCTCAGGGCGCCGATCGAGGCGCGATTGTGCAGCGAGAGGCCGAGAGCCGCAAGAGCCAGTGTGAACGTCAGCCACCAATGCCAAGTCATGCTCTAAGGTTAATGCGATCGAAGAGTAAGAGGAGTCATCTGCGAGCACTGCGCGCAACGACGTAGAATTGCCACATGATCGACATCCGTTTTGTACGTGAGAATCCCGACGCGGTGCGCGAGTCCCAGCGCCGCCGCGGCAACGACGAGGCCTCGGTGGATGCGCTGCTGGCCGCCGACGAGGCCCGCAGGTCGGCCCTCCAGGCCTTCGAGACCGCCCGCGCCTCGCAGAAGGAGCTCTCGCGTTCGATCGGAAAGGCGAGCCCCGAGGAGCGCCCTGCCGTCCTCGCCGAGGCGAAGGCGCTGGCCGAGCGGGTCAAGCAGCTGGAGGCCGCGGCGAACGAGGCCGAGCAGGAATATCTTCAGGCCAATGCGGCAATCCAGAACATCGTGCTGGACGGCGTTCCGGCCGGCGGCGAGGAGGATTACGAGGTCCTCAAACACGTGGGCGAGCCCCGGGTCTTCGACTTCGAGCCGAAGGACCACCTCGACGTCGCCGAGGCGCTCGACGCGATCGATATGGCGCGCGGCACGAAGGTCTCCGGCTCGCGCTTCTACTACCTCAAGGGCGTGGGCGCGCGGCTCGAGCTCGCGCTGCTGACGATGGCCGTCGATCAGGCGGAGGCCGCCGGCTTCACGATGATGACCACGCCGACCCTCGTCAACCCCGACATCATGGCCGGAACCGGCTTCCTGGGCGCGCACTCGGACGAGATCTACTATCTTCCCGCGGACGACCAGTACTTGGTCGGCACCTCCGAGGTGGCCCTGGCCGGATACCACAAGGACGAGATCGTCGACCTTTCGAACGGCCCGCTGCGCTACGCCGGGTGGTCCTCCTGCTATCGCCGCGAAGCCGGCTCCTACGGCAAGGACACGCGCGGGATCATTCGCGTCCACCAGTTCAACAAGGTGGAGATGTTCTCTTACTGCCGCGTTGAGGAGGCCGAGGAGGAGCATCGCCGCTTCCTCGCGTGGGAGGAGGAGATGCTCGCGAAGGTCGAACTGCCCTACCGCGTCATCAACACGGCCGCCGGCGACCTGGGCTCCTCGGCCGCGCAAAAGTTCGACTGCGAGGCCTGGCTCCCCACGCAGAACCGCTTCATGGAAGTCACGTCGACGTCGAATTGCACCACCTTCCAGGCGCGGCGGCTCGGAATCCGGGAGCGGTTCGACGGCGAGACCCGCACGGCGGCCACGCTGAACGGGACCCTCGCGACCACGCGTTGGCTGGTCGCCCTGTTCGAAAACCACCAGCGCGCCGACGGCTCGCTGTACATCCCCGAGGCGCTGCGGCCATACCTTGGCGGGCGCGAGAGATTCGAGCCCGTTGCCTGACGAGCGCCTAGGTTCCGAGCACGGCCCCGCTCCCCGCGATCGAGTAAGCCTTTCCCGCGGCTACAACGGTTCGTCGGACGAGCGCGAAGGCCCTTGCCTTGCGTCGAGTGCTTCGCGGAAAGGCTCGGCTTCGAAATCGGCTCAGCAGCCTTCGGCCGCTAAACCCTCGTTCGAAGCGACACGGAAGTCCCTCGCCGAGCGGAAGACTCTCGCTGAGGCGGTTGAGGAATCCGGCTTGCCCGGGGCGGGGCCGGATCTGTTTGTGGCCCTCGACATCGACGGCACGGTTCTTCGGCACAACAACACGCTTTCGCCGCGAGTGGGCGAGGCGATCGCCGCGCATATGCGGGCGGGGACGCGGATTTGCCTGGCCACCGGCAGGGGGATCTACGGCACTCGCGAGGCTTTGGACAAGGTCGGCGTCGCCGACGGGCTGGCCGTGTGCTCCAACGGCGCGATCACGCTGGATTTGGCACGGGATGAGGCATTCAACGTCCACACCTTCGATCCTTCCCGGCAGGTTGCTGCTTTGCACGCCGAGCTTCCCGAGGCGCTGTACGCGGTGGAGTCGCTTCACGAGCCGCGGCGCCTGACCGCGCATTTCCCGGACGGCGAGCTGACAGGGCCGTCCGTCGTCGTGCCGATCGACGAACTGGCCATTCCCGACGCTACCCGCTTGACGGTTCGCTACCCGGGCATGGGCGCGGGCGAGCTCATGGACGCGGTGCACGCGGCGGGCTTGCGCGGCGCCGAGTACGCGATCGGCTGGACGGCCTGGCTCGACGTCTCCCCCGAAGGCGTCTCAAAGGCCGCCGCGTTGGAGGACGTCAGGCAAAGCTGCGGCGCCGCGCCGTCTTCCACACTTGCGGTGGGCGACGGCGGCAACGACGTCGAAATGCTCGGCTGGGCCACCCTCGGCGTGGCAATGGGCGATGCCGGCCCGTCGGTCAAGCAGGCCGCCGATGCCGTCACCACAGGCGTCGACGCCGACGGCCTGGCCCTCGTCCTCGAGCTTCTGCTGTAGTGCCTGGACTTAAACGCTACAAAATATGTTTAGTTACCTTTAGTGGATTTAAACAAGGCAACTATGTTTTTAGATAAACAACAGGTCCTGAAGATCTATTTTAAGAAGATACACATCAGTCCTGTTTAAGAATGTTTACTCAGGCAAAACACTCCTCTTTTCGCGCTCGTTTATATCTGCAATAATCCTCTTGAGTTCGGCCGCAGAAGCCGCATCCTGAGTTTCCAAAGATTCGACAGTCAAGTTCAAATTCTGCTTAACAAGATTGGTTTCCGTCGCAAGTTCGTTAACGAACTTGCGCACAAAAACCATCAAAGTATTATTATTAGCACCATCGGCTCCAATACCTATTCTCGAATCCTTCTTAATCAAGCCTCCACACAATTGACCGTGCTGCTTCACCGCTTCAACCGCATCGAGAAGATTTCTCTCTATTCCCGGCAGATCGTTGCCTATCACACCTTCCTTCACCTCAGTCCCATTACCACTATCGTCCTTTTTGACAGACAACGTTCCGCCATTTTCCGGATCTATAGCCGAGAAATTCACGCCATACGGCTTCTCGGCCGCAAGACGCTGTTCCTCGGTAGGCGCACCTTTGCCGCCGGTAGAATTTGCACCAGTAACGTTCGCGACGTTAAAGTCCAGTTTAGCTTTTAGCTCTGTTTCGCTTTTTTTAATCTCTTCATTCAAATCCGTCAGGCATCCCTCAAATGCCGCCATTGCGCCATCATAGTTTCCATTATCGTCAGTTTTACTAACCTCTTCCCTGTCACCAGCTACCTTTTCCACAATTTGCAGGCCCGCACCTCCGACTGCAAGCGCTACCCCCGCCGGACCGACCCCCGTCGCGATGGTCGCCACAGCCGCAACCACCGCCGCACCTATGGCGGCCACTGTCGAGACTTTGAGCCCAGGTTGAGCTGTCGAAGGGGTAGCGGCCTTGCTGAACACATCCGTTGCACTGGTGACGATGTTAACGACTCCTTGTCGAGCCTTTACAAAAACCTGTTGTTCTCCTGCCAAAGCGCTTCCACCGGCACAAAGCAATTGAAAATTCCCGTTAACAGCGCCAGGCATCGCATGCGCATAGTTCGTTCTGAACGCGTACCAAGAAGCACCTGCCATAGCCTCACTGTGATCCACTATTAAGGTGCGAAGATAAAAAGCGAGTTCGCTAGCCCCCGTAACACCCGTATCGCTGCCTGCAACCGCAAGCAAATTGTAGGCTTTTTTAAAATACCCGTCACTCCCTGCGAGCTCATCCACTATCGGATTTGGATCGGGCAAATTTAACCATGAATCTAGTGCTTGATCAATCCTATTGCTGACCTGTTGAAACCCATCTGCGAAATTATGCTCCTTAATGGCTAGGTCATGAATACTATCACCAGCTTGAAAGCCCTTTTGATTCGGCGTCAAAACTCCGCCCCCCACCACCGAGTTCCCTGAAAAGGAAGGAGCGGTGAGCTTGTAGATCTGACGTGGCGTTAAAGGACCAGGGTAAGAAGGATTGATGACAATTACAGGCATATCCCTGCTTATAAAGGAGTAACCGTTGTCATCCTTGACATAGCTAGCCGCATCAACATGGTCTTTAACCACTTGCCAGACATAGGCGTCTATAGCAGCCTTTTTTAGTTTAGCGATAGAGCTCTGCCCTCCGTTTTGCCCGGAAGACAGTCCGTTGTAAGCTGTGTTGTCGGATCGCATGTTCTCAAGATCGTTAATGCCCATCGTTTTCCTCCTGGAACGATTGACTGAAGATGGACTGTCCGCTGTAGTCGCGTAATTGACAGTAGTTATGCTACCACTTTTAAGCATCTACATCAATATAACGATGGAGTTTCCAGTTTCGAACGGGAGTTTTCCAGATCGGCGACGACCCGCCGTTGAGGAAACTCTCAGACTTGACCAGTGCCACAACACCCCGCTTCAACCATTCAATACGCTGACGGGCCAGTAATGACTGTCTCTCTTAGCGCGGCACAGGATCACGCAAAGCAACCATAAATTAAGCTTGCTCTAGACCCGCTACAGTATCGGCCGGTCGGCGGCTTCAGGCTTGTCAGCCACGCGCTGTCGATGGCCTTGACCCACCGAGGCCGTCCTACAGGCGCAATCGTTCACTCCGATTGCGGATCCCAGTTCCGCTCAGCGGCTTTCACGGCTATGATCAAAACCCACGGTTTGGCCTCCTCCGTGGGAGCCGTCGGAATCTGCGCCGACGACGCAGCCACGGGGATCCTTCTTTCTGCCTGCCCCCGGAAACAACAGGCTCAACCGCTACGTCTGGGACACTCCCAACCAGCTCCGCTTCCGTAGCATGGACATGGGCGCCACACACGTCGCTCGAACACAGCGATCGGGTCTTGTCCCTGTGTTGCGGAGGCCGGGTGGTATTAGGCTGCGAGTTTGGCGGTGGTCGTTTTCTCGCAGATTGTTGGGAGCGTCCGCAGAATGGGCGGTGCCGCGCGGAGAGCGTGGCGGGTGATCCAGGCGACGGCGCGTCGCCGCGAGCTTGTGTGTGTGGGGGGAAGTGCCCTGTGAGGCTTTGACGGCGGGGTTTCGCGTGTCAGGACACCGAAGCGGCGCGGTCAGGCGTCGTAGTCCAGGACGAGGCGGCTTCCATGGCTTGAAAAGGCCTCCGCGGGCTTCTTGCACACATTGGCGCGCCCGGCGAGATGTGTAGAGGCGATCCGCAATCGAGTGTCGGAGACAGCGCCGGTCCCTGACCGACTCCGGGCGGCGGGCCTGGCCAGCCCCGCCGCCACACCGGTGCACATGGGCACCGGACAGACAGCCACCAGGCGTCTGCCTATGACAGTCGACAACCTTCAGCCGGATAAGGACGGCGAGCCCTCGGCGACGAGAAAGTGCGCAATAGTCTGCGACGTGACGTTAGTTCGGCGCAGCGGTGGTGAAGTCGCGTGCGAGACTCGTCGACCCGCCAGGCCAGTCGACGCCGCTGGGACGGCCCACCGAATCCGGCATCGTCGACGGCAACCGCCACTGGCGCGAAGGCGCGGGCTGTGCGCTTGCAGTCCGTCTTCCTGGCCGGCTCCGTCGCCCAGCTCGGCTGCCATCGCCCCGGGGCGGCCTATCCCCGCGTCGGCGGCGCAAAACCGCACATCTATCACTTCGGCTTCATAAGTTCCTGTATCTGCGCCATCGTGGTCGGATCGACATCTTGCGGAAGTTGCTTGAGATTCGTACCACTTTGCGGGGATTTATCCCACGGATTTACACCACTTCCCTGAGCGGATAAATCGGCAATCGCCTGAATTCGCTTCGAAGAGGCATCGTCTTATTGTTCAAAATCGTCCATCGCCGCTCTAAGATTAACGATCCCCACTTCGATGCGCCAAGAAAGATCCAATAGCAGTTCATAGATGGCATCTTTCATTTCTCCAAAACGAAAACTTGGCCCCGTAGCACCCCGTCCAAGAGTAGCATGCTCACGGCGCGCGGCAGTTGCCATCGTCAGACCACTGATGCTGTTCGCCGCCGAAACGACCTCGTCATAAATCTTCGGCATGTATCCTCCTTGATCAGATTTAAGCGTGATTAAATCAACTTCACTTCGAGAAACCGCGAGATCCTTCCCCAGGACAAGATCTCCCTCTTGTCCCGTCAGATCATTAATAGAAGCGGGAAGCACATGAAAATTAGCCGTATCGTAAGTCTTGCTCTTTGCGTCACTCCAAATAACGGAGGTATTGCTTTGTATCTGATCATATATCTTCTCTTCACTTTCCTTTAAATTCGCATTAAGGCCATCTGCCGCTAGTACAAAGTTATTCATTGCGCTCTTATATTCCGCTGCGCCTATGTTCCTAGATTTCTCCTCTCTTCTCTTCACTTCGTCTTCAACCGCTTTGATGGTGCTTAATGCAGCGGTGCCCCCCGAAACGGCGAGAGAGAGACTTGCCCCACCCGAGAAAGGGGCAGAAGCAAGACCAAGAGCCACCCCGCCTAAATCCATAGCCAGCTCCTTTGATATACCTTTATTCTTATTTGCAAGTTGCGTGAAGACCTCGATGGCACCTACCACAATATTTGTTATTTTTTCCCTTGCCTGATCCATAAGATTTATTTCGGCAATTAGATATGCCAAGTGGACGTTCATAGCTAGATACAGATTCTTAACGACACGAGGCATGGTGATAGTAAACTGATTCTTAAAAGCAGTCATAGCCTTACCCGCCATAATTCCCGAGCTTTTCCCCAAAGCATCCATGTTCGGTCCAATAATTCCTGCCTCCGCGTCATCAGGCAACGCAACATCGCCGCCCTGAAGTTCAATACCGCAACCGCTCAAAGACATTTTCCCGATGGCTTTTTTGTAGTCAGAAATCGGAGTGTCAAAACCAGAGGGATCCGGTACGCCGAACCAACGTTTTAATGTTGAATCTATTTTATCAGTTATTTCCTTAAATTGTTCGGAGTACGACTTGCCTCCTGTAAAAAGGCCGCCCGAACCGCCGGCACCGCCATTATACCCATCGGCATCCGGAAGGGTCACTGTTTCAACCCCTCGAATCTGGGACAAGTTTCGGTTAATATAATGTCCTTGTGCTTCATCTTTGTCATAACTTCTTTCGGCCATGTATGCGTCAATAGCGGTCTTCCTAAGTTCCGCCGCTAACGCTTTAAGATTTCCGTATGATTAGTCTGTTCCGCTCACTGCCATTATCTGTTCCTTCCTTAAAATAATGTTTATTTGCTATACTCACACTAACGTTTTATACACTCTTCAAGCAAGGGATATTACAGTGACTTGCATTTTTTCAATGCAGAGAACCTGGAAGGCGGCTTTGTGCGGTTGTAGAAAGTCTTCCGTGGCGGAGTTATCCCTCCTCCTCCTCCTCCTCCTCCTC
>ERZ772918.204-NODE-204-length-47274-cov-256.301_pt1 | contig 47274 bp, 40 predicted proteins | sample MGYA00512118_ERZ772918 | MGnify/ENA primary metagenome ERZ772918 (study PRJEB29015, sample SAMEA2737939) | human oral metagenome | biome: human oral; feature: human-associated habitat; material: dental | place: China | collected 2135 ... | reverse complement strand
CGATCGCCCGCGGCATCAACTCCGCCCTCCAGCTGTCCAAGCGCGGCGGCGGCGTCGCCCTGCTGCTGACCAACCTGCGTGAGATGGGCGCCCCCATCAAGCGGATCGAGAACCAGTCCAGCGGCGTCATCCCCGTCATGAAGCTCCTCGAGGACTCCTTCTCCTACGCCAACCAGCTCGGCGCCCGCCAGGGCGCGGGCGCGGTCTACCTCCACGCGCACCACCCGGACATCATGCGGTTCCTCGACACCAAGCGCGAGAACGCCGATGAGAAGATCCGCATCAAGACGCTCTCGCTGGGCGTCGTCATCCCGGACATCACCTTCGAGCTCGCCAAGAACAACGAGGACATGTACCTGTTCTCCCCCTACGACGTCGAGCGCGTCTACGGGGTCCCCTTCTCGGACATCAACGTCACTGAGAAGTACCGCGAGATGGTGGACGACGGCCGCATCAAGAAGAAGAAGATCAACGCCCGCGTCTTCTTCCAGACGCTGGCCGAGATCCAGTTCGAGTCCGGCTACCCGTACGTCATGTTCGAGGACACGGTCAACAAGGCCAACCCCATCAAGGGCAAGGTCAGCATGTCGAACCTGTGCTCCGAGATCCTGCAGGTCTCCGAGCCCAGCCAGCTCAACGAGGACCTCTCCTACGCGCACGTCGGCAAGGACATCTCCTGCAACCTCGGCTCCCTCAACATCGCCAAGACGATGGACTCCCCGGACTTCGCGCGCACCATTCGTACGGCCGTGCGCGGGCTGACCGCTGTCTCGGACCAGACGCACCTGCCCAGCGTCCCCTCGATCGACCGCGGCAACCACGAGTCCCATGCCATCGGCCTGGGGCAGATGAACCTGCACGGCTTCCTGGCGCGCGAGTCGATCTTCTACGGAAGCGAGGAGGGCCTGGACTTCACCAACGTGTACTTCGCCTGCGTGCTCTACGCGGCCCTGGAGGCCTCGTGCGAGCTGGCGATCGAGCGCGGTGAGACCTTCGTCGGCTTCGAGGACTCCGCCTACGCCAGTGGCGAGTTCTTCACCAAGTACACGACGCAGGACTTCGTGCCCGTCACGGAGAAGGTCAAGGCGATCTTCGCCGCCTCCTCGGCGCATGTGCCCACCCGCGAGGACTGGGCGCGCCTGGCCGCCAAGGTCAAGGAGCACGGCCTGTACAACCGCAACCTCCAGGCGGTGCCGCCCACCGGCTCGATCTCCTACATCAACGGCTCGACCTCCTCGATCCATCCGATCGTCTCCAAGATCGAGATCCGCAAGGAGGGCAAGATCGGGCGCGTCTACTACCCGGCGCCCTATATGACGAACGACAACCTGGAGTACTACCAGGACGCCTACGAGATCGGCCCGGAGAAGATCATCGACACCTACGCCGCGGCCACGCAGCACGTCGACCAGGGCCTGAGCCTCACGCTCTTCTTCCCGGACACCGCCACCACCCGCGATGTCAACCGCGCCCAGATCTACGCCTGGCGCAAGGGCATCAAGACGCTCTACTACATCCGCCTGCGCCAGGCCGCCCTCGAGGGCACCGAGGTCCAGGGATGCGTCTCCTGCATGCTCTGAGGTCGGCTGGCTCATGGCGCGAGAGCCCGCGAGCGAGGGGAGGGACCTCGCAGGGCTGGAGTTGAGCGTGGTCGAGGTCCCGTGAGATGAAGCGAAACCCGGCTCGCCCACCGTCCGGCAGGCTGCCAGGTTCACTTAGCAGGGCTACTGCCCTGAGCCCTTCTACCGTATGCGAGTCGGGGCCTGAGATCCAGGGGCATGGAGCGACTGGGTGCGCGGGCGGGCTCAGGCCTGGCCGCCGCAGTTCCCCACGGGGAACTCCTTGTCCCTCCTCCTGACGGCGCGGACGATGAGCGCGGCCCCGGCGTGCGCCGCCGCGAGCACCGGCAGCGAGGCGGCGATCCCGCGCGCGCTCACCCGGTTCGGCACGCCCTCCTCGCGCAGTACCTTCCAGGTCCAAGCGCCCGAGGCGATGACGAGCGGGGCGGTCAGCGCGCCGGAGACGTACCCGCGCCGCGCCAGGCACAGGCCCAGGTGCCCAAACCCGTGCAGGCCAAAGGCCGCCGCCGCGTTCTGGAACCACGCCGAGCGGCCACCGCTGCGATAGCCCGCGATCGAGGCGCCCACCCAATGGGCGCCGATAAGCGCGATCCCCGTCGTCACATGGGCCTGGCTCACGCCGTCCTGCCTGAGTCCGTCCGGGATCGGTGCCCAATCGGGCAGGGCGCGGCACAGCTCTCGGGAGGAGGCGCGGTACGTCAGGAGCTCCTCGGCGTCGTTGGCCAGGTAGCTCGCCGCCAGCGCCAAGCACGTCAGCTCAGCGCGGCGCGGGCGCGCGGGGCTGCTCATGGCCGCGCCCCTTTCCACCGGCGCGTCACGAGGTAGGCGCCGCCGTGGAGCGCGAGCGCCACCACAGGGAAGGCCGCCATTGTCCATCGCCGGGGCTCGAGCTCCACGCCGTCGGACCTCAGAGCCGCATTGGCGAAGAGCCAGAAGGGCAGGACCACAGGGAAAGCCGTCGCGCAGCCACTGGTGTAGCCGCGCGTCAGCGCCGCCGAGCCCAGGTGGATGAAGGTATGCATCCCGTAGCCGTAGAGCATCGATTGGTAGAAGGCCGAGCGGCCCCGCGTGCGGTAGCCGTCGATCGACGCCGCTGCCATGAGCAGCCCCATCGCGGATAGCGCCACGTAGACCTGATCGCGGGACAACCCGTCGCGGCGCACGTCCTCGGGCAGGAATGGCGCGGACCTCAGGAAGGGGTGCGGATGGCCCGGCATGGTCGCGTACTCCTCCAGGTCGTGCGCGAGCCAGGAGAAGAAGAGCCCCGCTGTCGCCAGGTCCACCGCGTCCACTCCGCCGGGCGCGACGGCGCGCCTCCCCGTGCCATCACCGAGCCCCCGACCATTCCGACGTCCACCGCGCGCCCTCTGACCAGGCATCATCATTGCGAGCATGACCATCACTCCGCATCCGCATCACAAGCGCAACTAACGGTTGCGCTACTAATGGTAGCGTATTGCGGGGCAGGATGGAAGAGGCGCGGATCCGTGCTCGTCGGGCGCGCGGGTCTCAGCCCTGGTCGCGCAGGTGGGCCTCGACGCGCTCGACCTTCGCGGTGAGCTGGCCGGTGAAGCCCGGGCGGATGTCCGCCTTGAGCACGAGGCTCACGCGCGGGCTCACCTCGCCGACCGCCTCGCAGGCGCGCTTGACCACCGCCATGCACTCATCCCACTCGCCCTCCAGGGTGGTGAACATCGACGTCGTCTCGCAGGGCAGGCCCGACTCGCGGCACACGCGCACCGCGCGGGCGACCGCCGCGGACAGCGAGCCATCAGGGTCATCGGTCGTGGACGGGGACACGGAGAAAGCCACAAGCATGGCCCCAGCGTAAGTGGACCCGCCCCGCGCGTGTTCTGAACCGGTCTCGCCGTGCTGTTCGCCCGGTTTCGCCGTGCTGTTCGCCCGGTCTCGGCGAGGGAGAGGAGGGGCGGGTTACGGAGAGGGGGTCCAGACCTCGTCGCAGCGGTGGGCGCTGGCCTCCACGAGCGCGGCATTGGGCAGGTCGACGACGCGCACCCAGTGCGCCGCGTCCACGCGGTCCCGCCCAAAACTCATATGCCGCGCCACGAGCCGGGCCGCTAGCTCCTCGGCGGGCACCGCCAGCATGACGAGCAGGTCGATGCGCTCGCGCACCGCCTCCCAGCCGGCAGTGCCCAGGGCCAGGTAGTTCCCCTCCGTGAGAACGACGCCGCCCCCGGACACCCGCGTGCCCGCGGCCACCGGCTCATGCAGGTCGCGGCGGTAGACCGGCGCCAGCACCTCCTCCCCGCGCCGCACCCGGTCCAGGGTGGTTACATACCCGCCGACGTCGAAGGTGTCCGGGGCGCCCTTGCGCCCATGGCGCCCCAGCTCGTCGAGCACCGCGTTGGACATGTGGAAACCGTCCATCGGCACCTCGCCCGCCAGCGCCCCCGCCTCGGTAAGGATCGCCGCGAGCTCGCGCGCCGCCGTCGACTTCCCGGAGCCGGGCGCGCCCGTGAGCCCCACGACGACGCGCGCGTCCGGATCGCGCGAGACGTCCCGCGCCAGGCGCTCGGCGAGATCGGCGATGAGCTCGGAGGCGCTGCCGTCGCGGGTGATCGGAGGGGCGCTGGGCGCGCCAGTCTCAGATGTCATGGGCCGATTGTGCTCACGCCGACGCCGCGCCCGCACCCCCTGCGCCCGCCCGGCCCCGGTCAGGCCCCCGGGTCGTGCGCCCCGGTTAGGCGCCCCAGCCTGCTCGCCCGAGCCCGCCCGTCTCAGTCCCGCTGCCCCAGGGGCGCCGTCGAGCCGCGCAGAACGAGCTCGGTGGGGATCATGATGCTCCGCGAGCCATCCATCGGCCCGGAGTCCACCTGCTCCAGCACCAGAGCGACCATCTCGCGGCCGTGGCGCTTGAAGTCCTGGCGGACAGTCGTCAGCGGCGGGAAGCTGAACTCGCCCAGGTCCAGTCCATCGAACCCGACGACGGACACGTCGCGGGGCACCGCCCGGCCCCGCTCATGCATCGCGCGGATGAGGCCGAGCGCCATCTCATCGTTGGCGCAGAACACGGCAGTGACGCCAGGGTCCTCGGCCAGCCGCAGCCCCGCCTGGTACCCCGACGCCGCGCTCCAGTCCCCGGGCAGCGGATCGGGCACCGCCACCCCCGCCTCCCGCAGGCTCGCCGCCCACGTGGCCCGGCGGATGAGCGCCGACTGCGAGCCCTCGGGCCCGGTCACGTGATGAACGGCGCGGTGCCCCAGACCCAGCAGGTGCTCGACGGCGGCGCGCACCCCGCCGGCCTGATCCGCGCTGGCCGAGGGGTAGTAGCCCACGAGCGCGGAGTCCGAGACAGCCACGGGCATCGTTGGCGGCAGTGCGAGGTGCTCCGGGCCGGCCCGCCCCGCCTGGACGACGGCGAGCCCGTCGATCGCCTGGTGGGCGAGGCGCACCGCCGCCTCCCGCATGTCATCGGACTCGGGCTGGTCCACCTGCACGAGGCTCACCGCGTAGCCCGCGTCCGTCGCCGCCTCGACGACCCCCGCGGTGGTCATGGCCTCGCCGGTGCGCTGGATCTGCTGGGTGAGCACGCCGATCGCCTTGAAGGAGCCCCGTCGCAGCGCCTGCGCCGCCCGGTTGGGGGAGTAGCCGAGCTGGTTCATCGCCCGCAGCACGCGCTCGCGGGTGGCCGGGCGGACATTGGCGGCCCCCATGGAGACCCGGGACGCGGTCTGCGTGGAGACGCCGGCCAGTCGGGCCACGTCGCCGAGCGACGGCGCCCCTGTGCTCCTGCGCTGACCGGCCATGGCGCGAGGCTATCAGGGGCGAAAAGCACTCTTTCGCCGTCGCTTCGTGGTGACGTTGCCACAGTGTGGAGCCAGAGATCTCTCGATGAGGAAGATGGTCCAGTCAAAACCTTGTCGGTCGCCCGAACCGCCTCTATGATAACGTCAACATCAACGAGGTCCCACGGTGCCGCATCGACGCGGCCCGGCCTCACGCCGTCAGTCGCAGGAGACCGCAAGCGATGATCATCCCCCGGCACTACGAGGACCTCGGCGTCCTCCATGAGAACACCCTCCCTGCCCGCGCCTACTACATCCCCGCCTCCACCCCACCGGACCCCAGCCCCTGGAAGCGCCAGGACTCCGACCGCTTCCACCTGCTCTCGGGAACCTGGCGCTTCGCCTACCTCCCCTCGATCCACGACCTCACCGTCCCCTTCTGGGAGGCCGACGCCGCGCCCGCCGCCCCCGCGGGTCCGGCCGCCCTCGACTTCGCCGAGGTGCCCGTGCCCAGCACCTGGCAGCACACCGGCTACGACCACCACCAGTACACGAACGTCCGCTATCCCATCCCCTTCGACCCGCCCCGCGTCCCCCAGGACAACCCCTGCGGTGCCTACCTGCGCGACTTCGACTACACCCCCGACGCCGAGGCCCCGTGTGCCCATCTCGTCTTCGAGGGCGTTGACTCCTGCTTCTACGTCTGGCTCAACGGCGCCTACATCGGCTACAGCCAGGTCTCCCACGCCACGAGCGAGTTCGACGTCACCGAGCACATCCGCCCCGGCGCCAACCGCCTGGCCGTCCTCGTCCTCAAATGGTGCGACGGCACCTACATGGAGGACCAGGACAAGTTCCGCACCAGCGGCATCTTCCGCGACGTCTACCTCCTGGGCCGCCCCCGCGTCTCCCTCCTCGACTACGCCGTCACCACCGCCCTCGGCCACGGGTCTGTCTCACGTGCTGCTTCGGCCGGCGCCGACGGCGCTGCCGCCCCCGCCACGGTCGAGATCCGGGCGTCCTATCGAGGAGGCGAGGTCCCCACCAGGGCCGTGCTCACCGACCGCGACGGTGTCAAGGTCGCCTCGGGCGCCCTCGAGCCCGACGCCGCCGCGCCGTCATCCGGCATGGGGGCCACTGGCGCCGCCGACACCCCCTACACCCATCGCCTGCGCCTGGAGGTCCCCACCCCCCACCCATGGACCGCCGAGGACCCCTACCTCTACACCCTCACCCTCATCACACCCGATGAGGCCATCACCGACCGCGTCGGCCTGCGCGAGGTCAGCGCCGACGGCGTCGTCGTGCGGCTCAACGGGCGGCCCACCACCCTGCGCGGCGTCAACCGCCACGACTCCGACCCCGTCACCGGGCCCGCCGTCGACCTCGCCCATATGGAGCGCGACCTGCGGCTCATGAAGGAGCACAACATCAACGCGGTGCGCTCCTCCCACTACCCCAATGACCCGCGCTTCTACCAGCTCTGCGACGAGTACGGCTTCTACGTCATGTCCGAGGCGGACAACGAGAGCCACGGCGCCCAGGCCCGCTTCCTCGCCGACCCCTCCTGGGAGAACCAGGTCGAGCACTGGAACGAGCCCATCGCGGACAACCCCGAGTGGACCGAGGCCACCGTGGACCGCATGCGCCTGTGCGTCCACCGCGAGAAGAACCGCCCCAGCGTCATCGCCTGGTCCGCCGGCAACGAGTGCGCCTACGGCTGCACCTTCGAGGCGGCCCTGGCCTGGGTCAAGGGCTTCGACCCCACGCGCCTGACCCACTACGAGAGCGCCATCTACCACAGCTCCACGCGCGCCTACGACTTCTCCAACCTCGACCTGTACTCGCGGATGTACCCCCGCCTCGACGAGGTCCGCGACTACCTCGACTCGGGCCCGGACAAGCCCTTCCTGCTGGTGGAGTACAGCCACGCCATGGGCAACGGCCCCGGCGACCTCGAGGACTACTGGGAGATCATCCGGGCCGACGAGCGCATGTGCGGCGGCTTCGTCTGGGAGTGGTGCGACCACGCCGTCGCCGCAGGGACCGCCCTGGACGGGCACCCCATCTACCTCTACGGCGGGGACAGCGGCGAGGAGGTCCACGACGGCAACTTCTGCGTCGACGGCCTCGTCTCCCCGGACCGCGTGCCCCACTCCGGGCTCGCCGAGCTCAAGAACGTCCAGCGCCCCGCCCGCGTCCTCTCCTACGACGCCGACGCCGGCCTGCTCACCCTGCGCAACGAGCTCGACCACACCGACCTCGCCTCCTACGCCCGCGTCTCCTACACCCTCACCCGCGATGGCGAGACCCTGGCCAGCGGGGACATCCCCCTCACCTCGCCGATCCCGCCCCACACCGAGGCCGCGCTCGCCCTGCCCCTGGCCATCCCACCCACGGGCCGCGTCCACCTGCTCATCACCTACCGCCTCGCCCAGAACGAGCCCCTGCTCGACGCCGGCCACGAGCTCGGCTTCGACGAGGTCGCCCTGCCCGGCGCGGACCGCCGCCACCGCGCGGTCGCCGCTTTGGATGAGCGCCCCGCTCCGGCCGGCCCTGTGACCGCCAGGCGGACGGGCTCACGAATCGACGTCGTCGCGCCGGGCCTCGCCTGCGCCTTCGACACACGCACCGCCCTGCCCACGAGCATCCGGGCGGGCTCCGCCGAGCTCCTCGACCGCCCCGCCGAGCTCACCATCTGGCGCGCCCCCACGGACAACGACCGCCACATCCGCGCCGAGTGGGAGAGGGCCGGCTACCACTGGGCGACGGCGCGCGCCGAGAGCCTGGAGATCGTCGAGCCCGCGCAGGAGGGGCTCGTGACCCTGCGCGGTCAGATCGCCATGGTCGCCCCCACCCTCCAGCCCGCCCTGCGCGGCACTATCACCTGGATCATCCGCGGCGACGGCGATATCGACCTCGCGCTCGACATGACGCGCGCCGAGGGCTTCCCGCCCCTGCCGCGCCTGGGCCTGCGCCTCTTCCTGCCCCAGGCGATGGACCGGGTCTCCTACTACGGGCTCGGCCCCGGCGGCGCCTACGCCGACAAGCGCCGCGCCAGCCGCCACGGCGAGTTCACCGCGAGCCTGCCCGAGTTCCACGAGGACCACATCAAGCCCCAGGAGAACGGCAGCCACGCGGACTGCGACTACGTCGCCGTCGTCAGCGGGGAGGACGGAGCGGGCGGCGGGGGAGCGCGCCTGGGCCTGAGCGCCGTCGGCCACCGCCCCTTCTCCTTCAACGCCTCGCCCTACACCGCCGAGGAGCTCGCCTCGCGGCGCCACAACACCGAGCTCGTCCCCTGCGGCTCGACGGTCCTCACCCTCGACGCCGCCATGGCGGGCATCGGCTCCAACAGCTGCGGGCCGGCCCTGGCCGAGCGCTACCAGGTGGCGGCGCGCGACCTCTCCCTGGCCCTCACCCTCCGCGCGAGCAGCGAGGAGGCCGTCCGATGAGCGCGCAGGACTCCACAGGCTCTTCGATGGCTCCCGGCGCCGAGGAGCGCAGGTACCTCAAGTGGTACAACAAGGTCGGCTACGGATCCGGCGATGTGGCGGGCAACGTCGTCTACGTCCTCCTGTCCGCCTTCGTCATGATCTACCTGACGGACACCGCGGGCCTCAACCCCGGTGTCATCGGCACCCTCATGATGCTCTCCCGCCTCTTCGACGGCTTCTCCGACGTCGCCTTCGGCACGCTCATGGACCGCACGCGCACGCGGATGGGCAAAGCCCGGCCCTGGATGTTCTGGGGATTCTTCGGCTGCGCCGCCATGATCATCGCGGTCTTCGCCATCCCCTCGGCCCTGGGGGACACCGCGAAGTACGCCTGGTTCTTCATCGCCTACACGCTGCTCAACGCCGTGTTCTACACGGCCAACAACATCGCATACTCGGCGCTCACCGCCCTGGTGACCCGCAACAGCGCCGAGCGCGTGCAGATGGGCTCGATCCGCTTCATCTTCGCCTTCTCCACCAGCCTGCTCATCCAGAGCGTCACCGTCGAGGCCGTCGACGCCTTCGGCGGCGGGGCGCAGGGGTGGCGCGCCGTGGCGATCATCTACGCGCTGCTCGGCCTGGCGGTCAACAGCCTGTCCGTCATGTCCGTCAAGGAGCTCCCACCCGAGGAGCTCGAGGGAACGGGTGCGGATGAGGGCTCCGACGCCGCGGAGCAGGAGGATGGCGCCGCCCCCGGCAGTGCCTCCGCCGCCGGCGATGGCGAGGAGGAGAAGCTGGGCCTGCGCGAGTCCCTGCGATTCCTGGCGGGGAACAAGTACTACCTCATCATCCTGGCCGTCTTCCTGCTGGCCCAGGTCTTCACCGCCATGCTCAACATGGGCATCTACTTCATGACCTACGTGCTCAAGGACAAGACGCTGCTGGGCGACTTCGCCTGGGCCATCAATATCCCGCTCATCGCCGGGCTCGTCCTCACCCCCATGATCGTCAGCCGGATCGGCCAGATGTACCGCGTCAACGTCGTCGGCTACCTCATCGCCGTCGTCGGGCGCCTGGGCGTGGTCGTGGCCGCCTACATGGGCAGCGTGCCGCTCATGCTCATCCTGTCCGGCGTCGCCTCGCTGGGCATGAGCCCCCTGCAGGGCACTCTCAACGCCCTCATCGCCGAGGCCTCGGAGAACACCTGGCTGCGCACCGGCAAGCGCATCGACGGCCTCATGTTCTCCTGCACCTCGCTGGGAGTGAAGGTCGGGGGAGGGCTGGGCACCGCCGTCGCCGGCTGGCTCCTGGCCTTCAGCGGGTACGACGGCGACGCCGCGGTCCAGGCCGACTCCGTCATCCAGATGCTCTTCTTCATGTACGCCTGGCTGCCCCTGGCGGCCAACGCGTTCATCCTCTTCCTCCTCACCCGCCTCGACGTCGAGAAGGCCAACGCCCGCCTCAAGGCCGACGCGGGGGAGGACGCGCCCAAGGAGTAGCGATCACCACGGCGGCGGGCCTTCGGCGAGGCTCGCCGCCGCTGGGCGTCGTCGTTAGCATGGCCCCACCGCGGCTGGCCCGCGGGCGCCCACCCCTCCGGAGGAAGAACATGCACGAGCCCATCAAGCTCATCGACCGCGTTCAGGCGATCAACTGGAACCGCCTCGTCGACGACAAGGACCTCGAGGTCTGGGACCGCCTCACCGGCAACTTCTGGCTGCCCGAGAAGGTGCCGCTGTCCAACGACGTGCAGTCCTGGGCCACCCTCAATGAGGCCGAGAAGAACATGACCACCCGCGTGTTCACCGGCCTGACCCTCCTGGACACGATCCAGGGCACCGTCGGCGCCGTCTCCCTCATCCCGGACGCCCGCACCCCCCACGAGGAGGCGGTCTACACGAACATCGCCTTCATGGAGTCCGTGCACGCCCGCTCCTACTCCTCCATCTTCTCCACCCTCATCTCGACGGCGGAGATCGACGAGGCCTTCCGCTGGAGCGAGGAGAACGCGAACCTCCAGCGCAAGGCGCAGATCATCCTCAACTACTACCGCGGCGACGACCCGGAGAAGCGCAAGGTCGCCTCCACCATGCTGGAGTCCTTCCTCTTCTACTCCGGCTTCTACGCCCCCATGTACTGGTCCAGCCACGCCAAGCTGACCAACACCGCCGACCTCATCCGCCTCATCATCCGCGACGAGGCCGTCCACGGCTACTACATCGGCTACAAGTACCAGCTGGCCGTGCGCGAGTCCTCCCCGGAGCGCCAGGCCGAGCTGCGCGAGTACACCCTCGACCTGCTCATGGAGCTCTACGAGAACGAGGAGCAGTACACCGAGGACCTCTACGACGAGCTCGGCCTGACCGAGGATGTCAAGAAGTTCCTGCGCTACAACGCCAACAAGGCCCTCATGAACCTGGGCTACGAGGCGCTGTTCCCCGCCGACGCCGTCGACGTCAACCCAGCGATCATCGCCTCGCTGTCCCCCAACGCGGACGAGAACCACGACTTCTTCTCCGGCTCGGGCTCGTCCTACGTCATGGGCACCGCCGAGGCCACCGAGGATGACGACTGGGACTTCTGAGCCCAAGGGGGCGCCCGCGCCCGTGAGGCCCCGGCCGACGGCACCGCCCGTCTACCGGGGCACCAGCAAGATGGCCCAGGCCCACGCCCGCAGTTGGGGCCTCGACGACGTCATCGACGCCGTGTTCTTCGCCTTCGCCGCGGGCGCGGCCCTCTGGCTGGCCTGGCTCGTCATCGGCGCGGGCTGGCACCTCACCCCCTGGGTGGTGCTCGCCGGCATCGCCTTCTGGGGCCTGCTCGCCTACCTGGCGATCCCCCGTGTCCACCAGGTCCTCACCTGGCTCTACGTCCCCGACTACTTCATCGGCCGCACCCGCACCCCCGACGGCCTGCTCGGCGACCCCGTCAACCTCGCGCTCCTGGGCCACGAGGAGGACCTCCACGAGGCCATGCGCAGCGCCGGCTGGGTGCGCGCCGACCCCATCACCCCGCGCTCGGGCTGGCGCATCATCGTCTCCTCCCTCTTGCGCCGCTCCTACCCCTGCGCGCCTGTCTCCACCCTCCAGCTCTTCGGCCGGGCGCAGGACGTCGCCTACCAGAAGCAGGTCGAGGGCAACCCCTCGCAGCGCCACCACGTGCGCCTGTGGCACACCCCCGCGAACTGGGTCCTGCCCGGCGGACGCGCTGTCGACTGGCTCGCCGCGGCCACCTACGACCGCGCCGTCGGCCTGTCCGCCCTCACCCTGCAGGTCACCCACAAGATCGACGCCGATATCGACGTCGAGCGCGACTACGTCGTCGATGACATCCGCTGGGCCTGCCCCGCCGCCGGGCTCGAGGTCTGGCCGGACTTCTTCACCTCGTACCACGACAAGAACGGGGGAGGGGACCAGGTCATCACCGACGGCGACCTCTACGTCCTCGACCTGCACGACATCGTCCCCGACTCGGAGCACACCGTGGAGCTCTCCCGAGCCCGGGCGATCGACGCGCGCGCCTCGCGCCGCCGCCCCGGCCAGCTCCTCATCGCGCTCGGGCTGATCGCCCTGCTCCTGGGCGCCCGCGTGGGCTCGATGATCGGCGCCGCCGAGGCTCTGAGCACAGTGATCGAGGCGCTCTCCACGAACATCACCGACCTCGACGAAATCGCCGACGCCGCCGCCACGATGTCCGCGGCCGTGGGCCTGGCCTCCCTCGGCCTGACGCTCGTCGTCGTCGCCCTGGGGTGGGCCTCCTGGAACGGGCACCCGCGCAGCCGCACCGCGCTGCTGGCGGTCCTCACCCTCAACATCCTCACCGACATGTCCCAGGTGGGCGCCCTCGGCGTGCGGCACGCCGACGCCTGGGTCCTCATCACGTCCGCCCTCGCCGTCCTCGCGCTCCTGGCGCTGACCGCCCGGCCCGTCCAGCGCTGGGAGCGCTCCCGCAAGGCCGAGCGCCTGGCGGCGCGGCAGGCCGCGCGAGTGGGGCAGCAGGCCGCGCGGGCGCGCTGAGCATCCCGGGTGGGTAGTGCGATCCATGGCGCGACCAGGAGCGGCACGGCATGCTGAAGCCATGAGATCGAACGGACGCGATCGCTCCTGATCGATCTCCATGCGGCTTCCGGCCACACGCCCCTGAGCGGGCCGGGCGAAGGGCAGATCGCGCCGCATGACACGGACCGGGTGGGCCCGGGCGCCGAAGGGAGACGGCGCCCGGGCCGCCCTCTCGTTCGAGCTCCTTCCACCGGTTCTCGTCAGTGCCTCCCGCTACCCTGGCCCCATGAGCGACTACCTCGCGGGCCCGAGCAACGACCCGATCAGCGGGCCGGACCCCACCGGTTCGGCGCAGCCATCCGCTCCCGTCATCCCGCCCCTGCCCGCGCATGCGCGCTTCGGGATCCCCTTCAACGGCGTCGTCCCCCTGTGGTTCGACGGCGACCAGATCGCCTGGTACCGGCCCACCGATGGCACCGACCTCGCCGACGTCCTGGGCCTGGGCCACGTGGAGACCGAGCCCGGCCCCGCCTCCGTGCCCGAGGGCTGGGCCGAGCGCGTCGAGTTCGGGACGCTGGAGGAGGGCGGCCTGCGCCTGCGCGCCGAGGGCCCCACTGGGCGCCGCGCCATCAACGACGCTGGCACAGGGGTCCTCGTCCCCCTTGGCGAGCCGCTGAGCGTGCCCGAGGCCATGGGCGGCGGCTTCGACACCGCCTCCTTCGCCGTCCACATCGCCCGGCTCATGCTGAGGGCCGCCCGCGACGGGGCCATCCTCGTCTTCACGCTGCGCGCGCCCCGCGACCCCGAGGCCCACCACATCCTCTCCATCCCCTCCGAGGTGGACTCCCAGCGCGTCATGCGCTTCCACCTGGGGACCCTCATGGAGATGGAGGGCGGCGCCTGGGACAAGGCGGACCGCCGGGGCGGCATGTCCCTGCTCGACCTCTCGCTCCCCTACGAGGTCCTCCTGGCGGGCGCCGGCCCCGAGGCCGAGCAGGGCCTGGACGCCGGCCTGCTCATCGACCTGGCCGAGCCCGTCGTCGCCTGCCTGCTCAAGCCCGGATTCCCCTTCGCCCTGGGCTGCTCCTTCGTCATGCCCGTCAAGGGCTGAGCGCCGCCTGGTCTCGCCGCTCATGGCGCGCCCGCCCCGGCGGGTGGCCTTGCGCCGTCGGCGCGGCCATGACGGGCCAGTGCTGACTCTCACCCACGCGGTCGAGGCCCAGGAGGCCTCCGCCGTCGCCCGTACCGGTGGCGCGCGCCGCCCCCTCGCGTCCGCTCCCACGAGGCGGGCGCCAGCCCCCGTGCCCTGACAAATCTGCGATCCATCGCAGATTTGTCAGGGCACGAGGATGGGCCGGACTGCTGAGCCGCGCGTCAGGCGGCCCGCGCCAGGGCGGTGATGCGGGACATGAACTCGGCCAGGAAGCGCTCGGCGTCCACGGCCACGGCCGCCCGGCTCGTCCTCGGGGCGCCGAGGCGCTCGACGTCGCCGATGGTGCGCCCGCGCGTGGCGCCGTCGAGATCCACCTTGAGGTTGATCGGCAGCATCGTCACCAGGGACGGGTCCACGGCGACTCCGACCGCCAGCGGGTCGTGCAGGCCGCAGCCGCCCAGCCCCGGCGCCGTCGTCTCATAGGCCCGGATGTAGTAGTCCGTCATGTCGGCCAGGAAGGCGCCCGCCGCCGTCCCGAGCTCACGCCAGCGGCTCGTGTGCTCGTAGGTGAGGAGCGTCTGCAGGGTGACGTCGAGGCCGATCATCGTGGCGCTCACCCCGGATCGCAGGACGGCGTCGGCGGCCTCCGGGTCCTGGTTGATATTCGCCTCCGCCCACGGGCTCACGTTCCCGCTCACCGTGAGGGCTCCGCCCATGAGCACCACGCTGAGGCGCTCGGCCAGGCTGGGGTCCTTCTCCAGGGCGGCGGCCAGGTTGGTCAGTGGCCCCGTGGGCACGTACACGAGATCCTCGCCATGGGCGCGGGAGGCCTCGATGATGAAGTCGACGGCGCTCGTCTCCTCCGCGGCGCGCGGCGAGGGGGAGATCTCCACATCGCCCACGCCGTTGCGGCCGTGGATGAAGGCGGAGATCTCCAGGACCTCGAAGCCATCGCGGGCCATCGCGTGGGGCAGGCCCGGGTAGACGGGCACCTGCGGCGCCCCGAGCAGGTCGAGCACCGCCAGGGAGTTGCGCACCGAATCGCCCACGAGGACATTGCCGTAGGTGGCGGTGATGCCGATGAGCTCGGCTTCCGGGCTGCCCAGGGCGTAGGCGATCGCCAGGGCGTCGTCGATACCGGTATCGAGGTCGAGAATGAGCTTGCGGGTCATGGTTCGTGCCTCCTTCACCACACGAACAGGCCGACCATGCTGGCCGACAATAGTGAGACGAGGATTCCGGACAGGAGCAGGCGCCCGACGTTCTTGGAGATGAGGTCGTTGCGCTCCTTGTCCACCAGGCCCTTGAAGCAGCCGATGATCATGCCCAGCGTCCCGAAGTTCGCGAAGGACGTGAGGAAGACAGTGAGCACCGCCTGGTAGTGGCGCGCGTAGCCGGAGATCTCGGTCGTGATCTGGCCCATGGCCACGAACTCGTTGGTGACGAGCTTGAGGCCCATGAGCTGGGACATGTCCCAGGCGGTCGAGTTATCCAGGCCCAGGAGGAGCGCGGGCACGTACATGATGACGCCGAGGGCCGACTCCAGGGAGAGTGGCTCCCAGATCGCCCCGAGGATCTTGTCGATGAGGGCGGCCAGGGCGACGAAGGTGATGACGTTGGCGGTGATGATGAGGATGAGCTTGCCCGCGCCCAGGATGGAGTCGCCCAGGAAGGAGAAGAAGGGCTCCCTCGCCGGTCTGCTCGCCGCGCGCCCGGGGTCGCGGCGCAGGACCTTGGCGACCAGGGTGCTCAGGCCCCCGAGCGTGTTGCCGCCGCTCGGCGCGCCCTGCTCCGCGGCCCGGGCCCCGTCGGCCTCCTCGCTCGCGGCCTCCTCGTCCCCGGCGCCCTCGTAGGTGACGATGATGTCCTCCTCCGGCGGCACGTCGACGGGGTAGAGCATGGAGGTGACGATGAGGGCGTTGAGGCAGTTGATGGGCACCGCCGTCAGCACGAACTCGGCGGGTACCATCTGGATGTAGGCGGCCAGGATGGATGCCGTCACGCAGCTCATCGACATCATGGCGATGACGACGTTGCGCCCGGGGTTCATCCGCTGCACCTGGAGCTTGGAGACCGCCAGGGCTTCCGTGTTGCCCAGGAACATCATCTCGATGGAGTAGAAGGCCTCGAACTTGGGCTGGCGGGTGATCGTGCTGAGCCCCCGGCCGATCCACTTGATGAGCCAGGGCAGGAAGCCGATGTAGGTGAGGATGTCGAAGACCGGCACGACGAGCAGGATGGGCAGCAGGGCGGCAACCACGAAGTTCACGGGCGCCGGGTCCACGCCCTCGGCCCCCACCCAGTTCGACAGGGCGAAGTTGATGCCCTTCCAGGCCACGGAGACGAGCTCGTTGAAGCCCGAGGCCGCGCCTTTGACGCCCGCGCGCCCCCAGGCGAAGCTCGTGAGCACATAGGCGATGAGGAGGTTGAGGGCGGTCAGGATTCCCACGGACAACCAGGGGATCTTCTTGCGATCGTGGGAGAGCAGCCAGCCCGCCGCCAGGAAGACGACGATGCCCAGGACGTTGACGATCAAGTACATAGATGGGTCCCTTCGATCGAGCGGTAGGGGAGTGGGGACGGTGGAAGGTGGCGCGCGGGGTCAGCCCAGGCGCGCGAGGGCGTCAGCCCAGCGAGCGTCTGACAGAAAGTGCGCAGTGCGGTCAGCCCAGGCGCGCGAGGGCGTCAGCGACGAGCGCCCAGAAGCGCTCGGCGTCCAGGTCCACGCCCACCTGTGTGGTGCAGGTGGGGTCGGACTCGTCGACGAGCGCGCGCATGTCCGCGACAGTCATCCCGTAGGTGAGCGCCCCGCGCAGCTCGACGTCGATCCGGCAGCGCCTCGTGGGCACGAGACCCGGGTCGATGACGCGGGCGACGGCGCAGGGGTCGTGCGTGGGCGGGTCCGGGAAGGCCTCCTGGTCCTGGTAGGTGGACCGGAAGAAGTCCATGAGCCCGTCGACGGCGTCGGCCAGGCGCGGGTTGGCCTCGCACAGGGCGGCCTGGACCTCGGACGTGCACAGCGCCTGGTGGGTGACATCCAGGCCGATCATCGTCACGGGCCAGGACTCGTTGAACACGATCTGGGCGGCCTCGGGGTCGCACAGGATGTTGAACTCGGCGACGGGCGTCGCGTTGCCGACCCCGTAGGCGCCGCCCATGAGGACGATCTCCTTGACCCTCTCGACGATGCGCGGCTCCAGGCGGGCGGCCATCGCGATATTCGTCAGCGGGCCCGTTGGGACGATCGTGACCGTGCCGGGCTCGCGGGTCATGATGGTCTCGATGAGCCAGTCGACGGCGTGCCGCTCGGGCAGTGGTCGGCTCGGCTCGGGCAGGTCGACGCCGTCGAGACCGGTCTCGCCATGGATGTAGGCGGCGTCGATCGCGTCGCGGATCAGGGGCCGACGGCAGCCGGCGTGGACGGGGATCTCGGGGCGGCCTGCGAGCTCGCAGACCGCGCGGGCGTTGTAGGTGACCTTGTCCAGGCTGTGGTTGCCGCCGATCGTCGTGATGCCGAGCAGGTCGACATCGGGGCTGCCCAGCGCGAGGAGGATCGCGATGGCGTCGTCATGGCCAGGGTCGCAGTCGAGGATCATCGTGGTTGTCACATTCGACTCCTTTGTCAGCGTGACTGTGGTCGCGACGGGGGGCGTGCAGGGAGCGCGGCCCTCATCAACGGCTACCCAGTCTAGGGCATCACGAAGGGATTTCGCTGGGATTGAGCCGATCGAGGCGGTACGGTGGTAACTCACCGCTGAAGCAAAGGAGCTCATGCCATGGGTCGTGTCATCGTCGTCGGGTCGATCAACCAGGACATCACCGTCACCGTCGAGCGGTTCCCGGAGCCGGGGGAGACCCTCTCGGGGACGTCGACGAGCTACCGGCTTGGAGGCAAGGGGGCCAACCAGGCGGCAGCGGCGGCCCACGGCGGCGCGGAGGCGCTGTTCGTCGGCTGCGTCGGCGGGGATGCCTCCGGGATCACGCTGCGCGAGGAGCTGCGCGGCCATGGTGTGGATGTGGGCGCTCTGCGCACGGATGAGGAGATCACCACCGGCATCGCCTTCATCACCGTCAGCGCCGCCGGGGAGAACACGATCATCCTCGACGCCGGCGCCAACGCCCGCGTCACTGGCTCGCATGCCGCTGAGGCCATCGGGCTGGAGGCCGGCGACGTCGTCGTCCTCCAGGGGGAGATCCCGGCGGCGACCAATGAGGAGATCATCGACTGGACGCACCGGGCCGGGGCCCGCGTGGTCCTCAACCTCGCGCCCGTCTACGCCATCGCGCCGCGGGTCCTGGACAGCGTCGACGTGCTCGTGGTCAATGAGACCGAGTGCGGGCTCGTGCTGGGCTCGCCCGCGCCCGGCACGCCGGAGGAGGCGCTCGCCTCGGCGGCCGCTCTGCGCGAGCGGGGGATCGCCAGCGTGCTCGTCACCCTCGGAGCGGCCGGGGCCGTGTGGGCGTGCGCCGAGGGCAGCGGGCATCTGCCCGCCCTCGACCTGGGGCCCGTGGTGGACACGACGGGCGCCGGGGACGCGAGCGTCGGGGTGCTCGCCGCCGCGCTCGCCGCAGGGCACGACTTCGCCTCGGCCGTGGCCGAGGGCATGCGGGCTGGTTCGACGGCGGTCCTCGCCGCCGGCGCCGCCGCCTCCTACGCCGCCATCGCCCCCGTTACCCCCGCCCCCTGATCGAGACCGGGCGAACAGCACGGCGAAACCGGGCGATCAGCACGGCGAGATCGACTGCGAGCGCGCTTCCACCGCATTGCGACCCCATCGACGGGTGCCGCCAGCACCGGTGGTTGCGCCCAGCACCGTGGGGTGCGGTGAGAACGCACCCCACGGTGCTGCGCGCAACCGTCGGGGGAGAATGTCGCCGTCGGCGCCACTAATGCAACACAAGCGCCTGTTGTGTTTCATAAGGATGCAGGTTGTGCAGCTTTACGAGCGCGCAGGCGCACAGGGGCGTGGCAGCCGGGCGGCATGCCGCGCAAGGAGTCGCTGGAGAGGCGGTGCGCGGCCTCGCCCCTTCAGAGAAGGACCCACCCGGCGCATGATGGGGCCATGAGCGCTGATCGAGGAGCCACTTCCCGAACCGACCGTCCCCAGCCATCCCACCGAACCGCCCGCGCCACCCTGCCCGACCTCTCCCAGCCGACCCAGCCCTGCACCGCCATCCAGGACCTCATGGCCGCCGAGACCGAGGCCCGTCGCCTCGCCGCAGGCCCCGCCCACGCCCTCCCCGCTGGCGCCGGCGCCCCCGCCGAGCTGCGCGAGGCCCTGACCGGGATCGTCGAGCGCCTCGCCCCCGAGCTCCTCGCCCTGTCCCACGACCTGCACGCCCACCCCGAGGTCGGCTTTCAGGAGCACCACGCGATGGCCGCCGTCGCCGAGCTCCTGCGCGCCCACGGGATCGAGCTCGAGGTGGGGGTCTTCGGCATGGAGACCGCCCTGCGCGCGAGCATCGGGCCCGCCGCGCCCGCCACCGTGCCCAGCGCCCATCCCGGCACCATCGCGATCCTCGCCGAGTACGACGCACTGCCCGGCATCGGCCACGCCTGCGGGCACAACGTCATGTGCGCCAACTCCGTGGGCGCCTTCCTCGCCCTGGCCGCCCTCGAGGCCGAGCGCCCCGGGAGCCTGCCGGGCGCCGTCGTCCTGACCACCACGCCGGCCGAGGAATGCTCCACCGCCAAGGAGGCCCTCGCCCAGGCCGGGATGCTCGACGGCATCGACGCCGCCATCCAGACCCACTCCTACGCCGCCGACGTCACCCACCAGACCTGGCTCGGCCAGCGGCGCATGCGCGTCACCTACCGCGGCATCCCCGCGCACGCCTCCTCCCAGCCCTTCATGGGCCGCAACGCCCTCGACGCCGCCACCCTCGCGCTGACCGGCATCGGCCTGCTGCGCCAGCAGATCCTGCCCATGGATCGCATTCACGCCGTCGTCACCCACGGCGGCGACGTCGCCAACATCATCCCCGAGCGCGCCGAGCTCAACGTCTTCATCCGCTCCAAGGACCTGACCACGCTGCGCGACCTCGTGGCCCGGGTGGAGGACGTCTTCCGCGGCGCCGCCCTCATGACCGGCACCGGCGTCGAGATCACCCCCGACCCCCACCCCAACGAGATGCCCGTGCGGGACAACGCTGCCCTCCTGGCCTCCTGGGTGCGCGCCCAGCGCGAGCGCGGCCGCGAGCCCCTGCCCGCCGGCGTCCTGCCCGAGACGATCGCCGCGGGCACCGACTTCGGCAATGTCTCGCAGCGCGTGCCCGGCATCCACCCGCTCATCAAGGTCACCACCCACGGCGACGTCGCCCTCCACACCCCCGCGATGGCCGAGGCCGCCGGCTCGTCCACGGGGGACGCCGCCTGCCTCGACGGCGCCTACGGGCTGGCGGCCGTGGCCCTGGACTGGCTCCACGACGCCGGGATGCGCGACGCCGCCCGCGCGGACTTCGAGGCCACCGGCGGGGCGGTCGACGTCGCCTCCTTCTGGGACGAGTAGCTGGCGCGACGGCGCGGGAGGCCGATGTGCCTGGCGCCGGGTGCCGACCGCTTCCTCCCGGCCGTTCTCAGGCGACCAGCGCCTCGCGCATGACGTCCAGGCCCACGCTGCCCAGGCGCAGCGCCCGGGCGTGGAAGGCCTTGAGGGAGTCGTCGGCCCCCGCCGCGCGCGCCGCCGCCAGTGAGGCGTCCCGCGCCTTCTCCCACAGCCGCTGACCGACAGCGTAGGACGGCGCCTGCCCCGGCCACCCCAGGTAGCGGTCCAGCTCGAAGCGCAGGAAGGACTCGTCCATCGCGGCATTCCCGCGCAGGAACTCCCAGGCGGAGGCCGCGTCCCAGCGCCCCTCGCCCACCCCCGGGAGCGCGGCGAGCTCGGCGGGCCGCTCCTTGCGCAGGTGCACGCCGATATCCAGGACCACGCGCGCCGCCCGCAGCCGCTGGGAGTCCAGCATCCCCATGCGGTCCGCCGGGTCCTCCTGGAATCCCAGGTCCGCCATGAGCCGCTCGGCGTACAGGGCCCAGCCCTCGCCGTGCCCGCTGACCCAGCAGCCGTGACGCCGCCAGGAGTTGAGCTCGTCGCGCAGGAGGGTCTGCATGCCGATCTGCAGGTGGTGGCCCGGCACTCCCTCGTGGAACACGGTGGTCCGCTCCTGCCAGGTCGCGAAGTCCTGCGTCCCGGCAGGGATTGACCACCACATGCGGCCCGGGCGGGAGAAGTCGTCGCTCGGCGCCGTGTAGTAGATGCCGCCCGTCGACGACGGCGCGATCCGGCACTCCAGCGCGCGCAACGGAGCGGGGATATCGAACTGGGCGCCGTCGAGCGCCGCGATCGCCGCGTCCGAGGTCTCCTGCATCCAGGCCTGGAGCGCCGCCGTGCCGTGGAGCTGCCGCGAGGCGTCAGCGCCCAGGTGGTCCAGGGCCTCGGCCACGGTGGTGCCCGACCCGTAGAGGGAGGCTGCGATGGCGCGCTGCTCGGCGTCGATGGCGGCCAGGCGCTCCCGGCCCCACTCGTAGGTCTCGTCAAGGTCGATGCGCGCGCCGAGGAACTCCCGGCTGAAGAGCTCATAGCGCTCGCGGCCCACCGCGTCGTCACTGGTGGCGGTCGGCGCGACCTCGGCGGCGAGCCACCGGGCGGCCTCCGCGTAGGCCGCGCGGGCCAGGCTGGCGGCTTCGCGCAGCTCCGCGGTCAGGGCGGCGGGCAGGGACTCGCCGTCGGCGAGGCTCGCCCCCTCGATGAGGGTCGTGAAGGACGACGACGCCTCCGCAGCCTGGTCCTCGGCCTGCTTGAGGCAGGCGCGCACCTGGCGGGCGGCGGGGTGGTGCCCGCGCGCGGCCGCGACCCGCAGGGAGTCGCGGTGCCCGGCGAGTGCCCCGGGCACCGCCCGCAGGCAGGAGGCGAAGTCCTCCCAGTCGCCGGTGGTGGCCATGGGGTGGTTGTCGAAGGTGTCGCGGATCGTCTGGATCGGGGAGGCGATGTTGTTGAGCGCCCGCAGGTCCTCCCCGGCCTCGTGCAGCTCCTCCTCGACGCCGAACCGCTCCCGCATGGCGACGATCGTCACGCGGTCGACGTCGTCCGCGGACGCGGTGGCGGCCAGCGCGGCCAGGGCCTCGGCACGCAACTCGGCCAGCGCGTCGGCGCCAGCGGGGGAGTAGTCGTCCAAGGCGCCTGCCCTGCCAGGAAGGCCGGAGTAGAGGGCGAACTCGGGGGAGACCTCGGCCAGGCGCTCGACATATGCCTCGGCGACGGCGTCGACCGCAGTGGGTGCGCGGTGGGAGGCGCTAGTCGGTTCGGCCCCGTGGGGCTCGCGGGGATCGATCATGGGGGCGAGCCTAGGGCGGACCTGGCACGATCGGCTCATGATCTCGAATCCTGCGACCGCCAGTTGCCCCCGCGACCTGCCCACCCCTCGCCACCCCGACGGCCCCTACAGGCTCATGATGGTGTGCACCGGGAACATCTGCCGCTCGGCGATGGCGGAGATCGTCATGCTCGACCGCCTCCTGGCCGCGGGCCTTGCCGGGCGCGTCGAGGTGGCCTCCTCCGGGGTCTCCAGTGAGGAGCGCGGCAACCCGATGGACTCGCGGGCCAGGAGGCTCCTGCTCAGCTGCGGCTATGGCGACGGCGAGGCGGGCGGTGACGGCGGTGCTGGCGGTTCTGGTGGAGCAAAGGTCGCGGCGCGTATCGCCTCCCACCGGGCGCACCGCATCACGGATGCCGAGATCGCTGGGGCCGACCTCATCCTGGCGATGACGGCCTCGCATGAGCGCGAAGTGCAGCGCCGCGCGCAGCGGCCGGACGCCACCGAGGACCTGGCGCGGCGCATCCGCATGTTCCGCGAGTTCGACCCGGAGTGCGCGGCGGACCTGGACGCGATCGCGGCGGGGCGGGCCTCCCGGTCGCGGCTCGACGCGCCTGACCCCTGGTACGGCCGCATGGAGGACTTCGAGGAGACCCTGGCGACGATCGAGCGCGTCGTCGACGAGCTCACCCCCGCCCTCTCCGCCCTCCTGCGAGACCGGTCGAAGTAAGGAGGCGGGTTCCGGGGGTGAGTGCAACACCCGGTCTCGGGGATCAGGGGAGGCGGGCGGTGAGCCAGCCGGTGAGGGCCGCCAGGTACTCGCCGCGCGCGGGCTCGGGGGACAGCGCGAGGTCGTGCACCCCGCCGGGGATCTGCCGCACGGTGACGTCCTCGCCGAGGAACGGCGCGCGCTCCACCATCTGCGTCACGTCGAGCACCGCGTCCGCCCGCAGCACCGCCTCGCGCCCGGCACCGGGGGCCGCCGACGCCGTCGAGCAGCACAGGAGTACCGGCGCCTCGATCCCCAGTCCATGGCGGACCCGCCGCTGCAGGCGGCGCACACTCGTGAGGAACCCCGCTCGCGCCGGCCATCCCGGCGACGGCTTGAGCGACAGGTCCCAGTCCCATTCCCCGCCCCACCTGGCGTGCAGGGAGCGGGCGTAGGGGTCGGCCTCGAACGCGCCCGCGTCGTCCGCCTCGGGCGCCGCCGGGTTCGCGATGACCCGCCCCGGCATCCACCGCGACATGAGGTCCACCGCCGCCGTGCCGTAGGAGCGCATGAAGCCCGAGGCATTGAGATCCAGCCACGGCGAGTTGAGCGTGACGGCCGTGACCGCCCCCGGGTGGTCCGCCGCCCACAGCACCGCGGACAGCCCGCCGGTGGAGTGCGCGTTGAGGACGACGACGCCGTGCCCCTTCTCCTCGCGCACGATCCGCACCGCCTCGGTGATCTCCTCGTCGTAGACGAGCAGGTCCGTCGTGTCGTGCGGGAAGGACCCCTCGGGCAGGTCCGCGCCCGCCCGCCCGCAGCCGCGCATCTCCAGGGCGTAGAACTCGAAGCCCGTCTCATCGAGTGCGTCCGCGAGGTGGGTCTGGAAGAAGTAGTCGGTCCGGCCGTGGATGTACAGCACCGCCCGCGCGTGACGGGCGGCGCCGGCGTCGCGCCGGTGGACGAGGATCGCGTGATCCGCCCCGGGCGCAGCGTCGGACGGCGTGACGGGAATGCGGCGCGCCACCCAGGGCTCGCCCAGGAGGTCCGGGAGGATCGTGGTCATGCAGACATCGTAGATCTGGGCGGGCTTTTCCGCCCCGCGTCATCAGTTCGTGACTTTGGTCCCGGAATCGCCGCGCGGCTTGCGCGCCCGCGACTCGCCTTTGTACCGTTCTCCCGACCATCCAGAGCAGCTGAGAGACCTGGCTCGACGACGCTGCAGCAACCCCCTGTGAGGGTGAGGGTGCTTCCGCCAGGACCGATGGAGGACTCATGAGCGATCCGATCCCAGGTGCCGAGCCGATCGAGGCCGACGGCGCAGTCGCGGACGAGCCCACCGGCCTCACCGACGCCGAGCTCTCCACTGCCGAGGCCGCCCAGGCGGGCGCCCCCGAGGCGGCGGACGACTCGATGATCTCCCTGCGCGACGTCGTCAAGGTCTACACCCTGCGTGACGGCACCGAGGTGCGCGCCCTGGACGGCCTCACCCTCACCGTCCCCGCGGGCTCCATCCACGGGATCGTCGGCACGTCGGGCGCCGGCAAGTCCACGCTCATCCGCTGCCTGACCGCCCTGGAGCCCGTGACCGCCGGGGAGGTGCGCGTGGCGGGCCAGGACATGACCGCGCTGTCGGCCCGCGAGCTGCGCGAGGCCCGCCGCCGGATCGGCATGGTCTTCCAGCACGCCAACCTCCTGGACTCGCGCACGACGGCGCAGAACATCGCCTACCCGCTCGCCCTGGCCGGCGTGGCCAAGGGGGAGCGCCACGAGACGGTCGCCGAGATGCTCGACCTCGTGGGCCTCGCCGACCGCGGCGGCTCCTACCCCAGCCAGCTCTCGGGCGGCCAGAAGCAGCGCGTCGGCATCGCCCGGGCACTCGCGGACCAACCCGCCGTGCTCCTGTGCGACGAGCCCACCAGCGCCCTCGACCCCGAGACCACTCGCTCGATCCTCGACCTCATCAAGGATGTGCGCGACCGCCTCGGCGTCACCGTCGTCATCATCACCCACGAGATGAGCGTCGTCCGCCAGGTCTGCGACTCCGTCAGCCTCCTGGAGGCCGGCCGCATCGTGGAGTCCGGGCCGATCGAGGAGGTCGCCTCCGACGTCGACTCGCGCCTGTCCCACGAGCTCGTGCCCGTCCCGGCGATCCCGGAGGGCTCGTTGGCCGAGGGCGACGCCGTCATCGACGTCGCGCTCACCGCCCACCCGGGCCAGCCCGCCGCCGCGCATGTGCTCGCCCTGGCCTCCGAGCACGGCGCCGACGTCGCCGGGGGCGTCTTCGAGACCCTGGGGCAGGCGCAGGTCGGCCGCCTCGCCCTCACCATTCCCGCCGACAAGGCCCCCGGCGTCGTCGACGCCCTGGCGGCCGCCGGCGCCACCGCGGAGGTGCGCTCATGATCGCCCTGAACGCCGCTGCCCACCTCGACTCCCTCGCCGCCGTGCTGCCCGCGGGCGCGCGGGACAAGAAGTGGTTGGAGAACCCCGCCATCACGGACAAACTCTGGCCCGCCACCATGGAGACCTTCGAGATGACCCTCATCTCCGGGGCCCTCGCGGTGCTCTTCGGCCTCCTGCTGGGCCTGGCGCTCGTGACCACGGGCAAGCGGGGCCGGCACCCCAACCGCTTCGTCTACGAGGTCCTCTCCCAGATCGTCAACATCGGCCGCTCACTGCCGTTTATCATCCTCATGGTGGCGATCCTGCCGCTCACCCGCGTCATCGCCGGCTCGTCGCTCGGCTGGGAGGCGGCCTGCGTGCCGCTGACCGTGGGAGCGATCCCCTTCTACGCGCGCCTGGTGGAGACCGCCGTCAACAATGTGGAGGCGGGGAAGGTCGAGGCCGCCCTCATGATGGGGGCCTCCAGCAACCAGATCACCTGGGGGGTCCTCGTGCGCGAGGCCCTGCCCACCCTCATTCAGTCCGCCACGGTCACGCTCATCACCCTGCTCGGCTACTCGGCGATGGCGGGCGCCGTCGGCGGCGGCGGGCTGGGCGACCTCGCCGTCCAGTACGGCTTCCAGCGCAACCAGACGGACGTCATGATCGTCACCGTCGTCCTCATCGTCCTCATCGTCGGCGTCATCCAGCTCGTGGGCGACATGCTCAGCCGGCTGGTGGACCACCGCTGAGGCCCCCGCCAGCCGGCAGAGATGATCGCCGACGCCGCTCCGCCGTCCCCCGATCGCACCGCCCAGCACCTCCAGACCCTTCCATTGAAAGGACTCCCCATGAGCACCCTCCTGCCCTCCTCGATCTCCCGCCGCGCCTTCGCCACCGGAGCCCTGGCCACCGCCGTCGCCGCCACCCTGGCCGCCTGCGGCTCGGACTCCGACGGCCAGCCCAAGGGCATGAAGAAGGACGGCGACACCGTCGTCATCTCCATCGGGGCCACCCCCCAGCCCCACGTCACGATGCTCACCCACATCAAGGACAACCTGCTGTCCGGCACAGGCATCGACCTGGACATCAAGGAGATCAACGACTACACGACGCCGAACATCAGCCTCAACGACGGCTCCATCGCCGCCAACTTCTTCCAGACGCCCAACTACCTCAAGCAGCAGATCGACGAGCACGGCTACGACTTCGTGTCCATCGCCGACGTCCACGTCGAGCCCATGGGCATCTACTCCAAGAAGGCGACCACGCTCGACGAGATCCCCGCGGGCGGCCAGATCGTCCTCAACAACGACCCGGCCAACACGGCCCGCGGCTTCAAGCTGCTCGAGGCCGCCGGCCTCGTCACCCTCAACCCCGACGCCGAGCTGCCCACTGACTCCGACGTGACCGGCAACCCGAAGAACTTCACCTTCACGACGGTCGACGGCGCCCAGGTGGCCAACACCATGGAGGACGCGTCCGCCGTCGTCCTCAACGGGAACTACGCCCTTGATGCCGGGCTCACCCCTGTCACCGACGCTCTCAAGCTCGAGTCCGTCGACGCCGCCCCCGCGAACCAGCTCGTCGTGCGCTCAGGGGACAAGGACAACGAGTCCCTCAAGAAGCTCGCCGAGATCATGAACTCCGCGGACTTCAAGTCCTACATCGAGACCACCTGGTCCGACGGCTCCGTCCGCCCGGCATTCTGATCCCCGGCCTCCTGCACTGATCGGCCCGGCCGCGCACTCGCGCGGCCGGGCCGATCAGTTGCCGGGTGGCCGCAGTGGCCGGTGGGCGGGGCCCGCTCAGCGCGTGGCGCGGTAGCCGATGAGACTGCCGGTGGAGGAGTCCCAGCTCACCAGCGTCGTGGGGGAGGTGAGGGTGAGGGTGGCGGTGTCCGCCGAACCCTCCAGGGCGATGCTCTTGCCGGTGTCGGCGTTGACGAGGGTGTGGAAGGCGGCGGCGCTCGTGTCCGATGCGGCGGTGTCGACCAGCAGGATGACGCCGCCGGAGTCGGAGGAGCGCGCGTCGATCGGGCATGCGTCCCCTGAGCTCGCATCGCCGTCGGCTGCGGGCGGGGTGAAGGCGGGGCGCCCGGTCATGGTGATCTCGGTGACGCAGAAGCGCGCCGTTGTCGCGTGGCCCAGGGCGGAGGGATCGGAGGGGTCGGTCATCTCCGCCTTGGCCTGGGCGAGGGTGGGAAGGCGGCGGTGCGGGTAGATGCTGAAACTGGGGTCAGAGGGGCGCGTGCCCCGCTCATAGGACTCCTGGTAGGCGCCAGAGAGGTCGAAGCTCGCGTAGCGGTCGCCGCCGCCTCCTGGCATCGAGTAGGCGACGACCCAGCCGTCCTTGGCGGGCCTCGGGTAGCCGGAGGCAGTGGCGCCGTTGGGGAGCGCCAGGGGCGTGAAGGCACCGGAGTCGAGGTCCACGAAGCCGGCCCCGAGCGAGACGTAGCGGCGGCCCTCATGGACGACGACGCTGCGGGGCTCCCTGGTGGCGGAGTAGCCGCCCGCATCGGGGTTGGTGCCCGGGATGGCTGTGGACCACAGCTCGCCCAGGTCCGTGGACCAGGCTCGGCACTGGTGGGAGGTGTCGCAGGCCAGGGCGACGTCGTCGGCGACGGACGCGCTCACGCCGCTGCCCCAGGGGGCGGGTGTGGTGGCGCCGGTGGTGAGGTCGTAGAGGGTGGCGCCGTGGATGAGCCAGCGGTGCCCCCATTGCTCGACGCTCGGCGTGCCAGCGGGCGCGCGCGTCTGGCCGTCCAAGTTCAGGGTGGCGGTCCAGGCCTGGGTGAGGGAGTCGCTGTCCTCGCCGATGGTGTACGCGGTCAGGTTGGTGCGGTTATCGATGGCGAAGACGTGGTCGGTGGAGGTGACGACCTCGGCGCCTGCGCTGATGGTGGCCGACCAGGCCTTGACGGCGCCCGCCTGCCATTGATCGGAGGGGTTGGGGATGACGGGGCGGTACTGGTGCTCGTCGTCGCCCAGCGCGGGGATGGTGGGGGCGGCGTCGATCTGCGTGGGCGCCGGCGAGGAGGCGAGGTGCCAGCCCGCGCCGACGCCGGTGGCGGCCAGGACGAGGGCGGCCAGCACGCTCACGGCGCTCCTGCGCCGACGCCGGTCTCGGCCATCGCTGCCATCGCTGCCCATGACCCGAGCATACTGAGCCGCCCTGCCGGGGGCGAGCGTCGTCGAGGGGCTCAGCTCGCGGGCCGATAGCCGGTGAGCTGGCCGGTGGCGGGGTTGTCGCCGATGGCGTAGGCGGGAATCGCGAGCGTGACCTTGGCCTGGTCGGCGAAGTCCATGCCCTCGAAAGGGATGGGTGCCCCGGTGATCCCATCGGACATCTGGCCGAAGCTCCCAAAACCGATATGCGGGTTGGAGAGCATGACGATACTGCCGTCGCTTGAGGAGTAGGCGACGTCGATGCAGTAGTGCTCCACAGTCTGTCCGTGGATGGGCGCTGTGGTGGGCGCCGGGGGCGCGATCGTGACGCCGTTGGACATGGTCGCGTGGGTGAGGCAGTGCCCTACCTCGGTGAATGTGCCGGTGGCAGTCGTGCCTTTGACGGTGGTGAACTTCGACTTGTATTCCGCCAGGGTTGGGAACTCCCGGTGCGGGTAGATCGGCTGATCTGACTTTGGGGCGTCGTCGCCGCTCTCGTAGCCCTCGACCAAGGTGCCATCCACGGAGAAACTGGCGTACTGGTCAGATTTGACGCCGGGCGTCGTGTACCTGAGGACCCAGCCGTCCTGGGCCGGCCATATCGTGCCAACCTTCTCGAGCTCCTTCGGAGGGGTGAGGGTGGTGGTCTCGCCGGTGTCGAGGTCGATGACGATGTTCTGGAGGTCGGTGTAGCGGTGGCCGTTCCTGGTCACGTAAGGCTGGACGGTCCGAGTCTCGGAGCCGCTCGTGGGCTCGGGGCTCTTGTCCCCTGTGCCGGGCACGGTCATGCTCCACAGCTGCTGGAGGCCCGTGTTCCATGCCGTGCACAGGTCATTGGCGTCGCAGCTGACGGCGACGTCGTCGACGACCGCCGCCGTTACACCCGTCCCCCAGGGGGCCGGACTGGAGGCCCCGTGTTGAGGTCGTACAGGGTGCCGCCGTTGATCATCCACGCGGAGCCCCACTGCAGGACCGCGGCCTCAGTGGTGTAGAGGCTGTCGTCGTCGCGGCCGAGCCTGGCGGACCACGCTTCGGAGATCGTGTCTCCCGAGTACGAGTTGGCCGTGACATCAAGGCGGTCCTTGAGCACGAACACGTGGTCCGGGGTGTAGGTGAATGTCGCCCCGGAGTCCACGCTCATGCTCCAGGTCTTCGTGGCGCCGTTGCGCCAGTCGTCAGAGGGGTCCGGCAGGCCGGGGTAGACGGCCTGCGCCTGGTCGGCGGTGGAGCGCTCCGTGTCGGTGGGCGAGGTGTGCCGCGCGAGGTACCAGCCGCCAACCGCCCCGATGCTCCCTAGGAGCAAGGCTGCGGAGGCGCTGAGTGCGATGAGCTTCCGGCTCGGCGGCAAGGAGGAGAGTGCCGGGCCTGCTGGGCTGGCGGCCTCCTCCGGCGCGGGCGGGATCGCGAGTGAGCCGGTGGGTGCCTCGGGGGTCGGGCCTCCGGGGAGCGCGTGCTGGGCGCTGGCGTCAGGGAAACGGCGGTCATCGCTCATGGCCACGAGCATAGTGACCGGGCTGTGACAATCCGAGGGCGTGGGCTCGTCTGTTGTCCCTATCGGGGTCGACGACCGCGCGGCGGGAGGACACCGGGAAGCGGTCTTCTCCAGGTGTGCCGTCTCTTCCTCGCTCTCCGTCGCCTGCGCCCGGATGCTTTGGGGAGCGCTCCCCTGATGGCCGACGACGGCAACCTGCCCCCAGGCCGCCCTGAATATGATTCAATCAACTGTGTCAGTGCGGTTCGGCGCAAAGGGGCTCTTCCAGTATGAGAGTGCGGACGTGCGGGATTAGAGGGGGCTCTCGAAGTCCCTGCACAAGTTGATGGGTTCTCTGAGGATGTCCTGCCATGCACGGCAAGACCTCCAGCGCGCCAGCCCCGGACTACCAGCCTGCTACCGCCTCAAACCGGAAGGGCCAGATAACGAGGCTTATTCATAGGGGTGTTTAGGGTGTTTTGTTGGTAATAGCGTGTCGCTAAGCAGGGTGGCGGCTTGCTCTTGAGAGAATCTTTGGTGCTTAAGCCAATCCAACCAAGAAGCAAACCGCCATGACGAATAGTAGCACGAGAATCCCTCGGTGTGAGGTTATGGGCCTGTGCGAGGCCATTTTCGCCGAGAACCCCGATCTGCCGGTCTTCGGGGCGAGGGCGCTGGGGCTGTTCGTGTGCGTGCGCCTGACCCTGATCCTGGCTGCGGCACAACCTGCCCCAGGAGCTGCTCGCCGAGCTCTACGGCGTCTGGCAGGCCACCGTCTTTCGCGTCATCAGCGCCTGCACGCCCCTGATTGCCGCATGCCTGAACGGCAGTGTTCCAACGGTGGAGGACCTGGACCCCACGGCCCAGCTGATCATCGACGGCACCCTGCTTCAGTGCTGGTCCTGGAAGGACCACTGCGAGCTGTACTCCGGCAAGCACAAGACCACGGGGCTGAACGTCCAGGTGGCCTGCGCCCTCTCAGGGACCCTGGCCTGGGTGTCCGACCCCCAGGACGGATGCGCGCACGACGCTCAGGCCCTGCGCCGCAGCGGCCTGCTCGACGTCCCCGCCACCGACCTGCCCGACGGGGCGTCACCACCCAGGCGTATTGGCGACAAGGGGCGCATCGGACTGGGCATGATCACCCCGAGAAGAAAACCCGCAGAACTTTCCCTCCACCCAGACGACAAGGCCTGCAACCGGGCCGTCAACCAGATCCGCCACAAGATCGAACGAGTCATCGCCAACATCAAGACCTGGAGAGTCCTGCGCACCGGCTGCAGAAGACCACCGGAAACCTTCCCGGAAATCATCACCGCAGTCCTCGGACTCATATTCACCTACACCCTATGAATAAGCCTCGATGAACCCGATAATCAGACGGAACTGCTTCCCTCATGCCTTCTGCGGGGTATGACGTGCCCGGCCACGGAGCACGTAATCGCACGGCGGTCGAGTTGTGGCCAGTGGCGCGTCGGTAAGGTGGCCAGGCAGCTCCGTCCCGCCCCTCAGTCGACGATGCCGTAGAGGCGGTCGCCGGCGTCGCCCAGGCCCGGCACGATGTAGCCGTGCTCGTTGAGGTGGTCGTCCACCGCGGCAGTCACCACCGTGACGTTCGCGCGGTCGCCAATGGCGTCCTCCAGGTACTTCAGGCCCTCCGGGGCCGCCAGCAGGCACAGGGCCGTCACATCCCGCGCGCCGCGATCCAGCAGGTAGTTCGTGGCATCCGTGAGCGTGTGCCCGGTGGCGAGCATCGGGTCGATGATGAAGCACTGGCGCCCGGAGAGGTCGTCCGGCAGGCGGTTCGCGTAGGTGTCCACCTCCAGGGTCTGCTCATCGCGCTTCATCCCCAGGAACCCGACCTCAGCCGTGGGCAGCAGGCGCGTCATGCCCTCCAGCATGCCCAGGCCCGCCCGAAGGATCGGCACGACGATCGGCCGTGGCGCCGCGATCCGCTGGCACGGCGCCACCGCCACCGGCGTCTCGATATCCACCGGCTCCGTGCGCACATGCCGCGTCGCCTCATAGGCCAGCAGGGTGACGAGCTCATCGACGAGCTGGCGGAACACCGCCGAGTTCGTCGTCCGGTCCCGCAGGACCGCCAGCTTGTGATCGATGAGGGGGTGGTCGACGTCGATGAGATGCATGGGGCCAGCCTACGGCCCCGGGGCGCGCCGCATGGGCGCTGCGGGCCTCATCTCAGGCGTTCCCCAGGTAATCCAGCCAGCGCTCGTAGTGGTCCAGGACGTCATGCGCCACCTGGTCCGAGGACCAGTCCATGACGTCGTAGCCCTGGCCCCCACCGCGCGGGCGGACCTCGAGGCGCACCGTGAGGTCCGTCGCCTCATGGACGACGACGCCGAAGGCCGCCACCGGCGCCTGCACCATCCGCACCACGTATCGGAAGGAGTCGAGCCCGCTGGAGCGCTCCACCGTTGGCCCCATCACTCTGGCCTCGGCACTGCCCTCGCCACCGGCCTCGGCGACCCACTCGCCCTCGCCGGTCTCGGGCCCCGCCGTGACGAGGAGGGTGGCGCGGCCGAGGAAGTTGCGCTCGTCGTCGGGATCCTGTGCCTCCGGGCCCTCCACATAGACCTCGGCCGCCAGGTTCTCCTTGCGCAGTTCGGTGGCCACGGCCTCCAGGGCCGGGACGATCCGGGAATTGAGGGCCCGGGAGGCCTGCGCGGGCGACACCGTCTCGAAGGTGTGAGCCAGGCGGTCCCGCCACGAGGCGCGCTTGAGGCCAGCGGCCGTGCCCGTCAGGCCCAGCGCGCGGTTGCGGAAGGCGTGCGAGCGGGCGTCGCGGTGGCTCGCCTCCGTGCGCAGCGCCTTCCACAGGCCGTACATGACCAGCAGCAGGACGACGCTGAACGGCAGGGCCATGACGATCGTCGCCTGCTGGAGGATCGGGATGCCGCCAGCGAGCAGCATGGCGATCGTCAGCACTCCCACGAGCACAGCCCAGAAGATCCGCAGCCACGGCTGGGCGTCGCCCTCATCGCCGGTGCGCGTGCGCGTGGACAGGTTCGCCATGACAAGCGCGCCCGAGTCCGCCGAGGTCACATAGAACAGGATCCCGATGAACAGCGAGAGCGCCACCAGGGTTGGCCCGCCGGGAAGCGCCTCGAGGAGCGCGTAGAAACCCTGCTCCGGGGTGGAGGCTGTCAGCTCGGCGAAGGCCCGGTCCCCTCCGCGCACGACGGACAGGGCGTGATTGCCGAAGATCGACACCCACATGATGACGTAGGTCAGTGGCAGCGCCAGCGAGCCGAGCACGAACTGGCGGATCGTGCGGCCGCGCGAGATCCGCGCCAGGAACATCCCCACGAACGCCGCCCACGTGATCCACCACGCCCAGAAGAACAGGGTCCAGCCATTGAGCCACTCGGTGGGGCGGCTCCACGCGTAGGTCTCCAGGGTCAGGCCCGGGAAGGAGGTGACGTAATCGCCGATCGAGCCGACCAGCGCGTCCAGCAGGAACGCCGTGTCACCCGTGACCAGCACCCACAGCGCCAGGGCGATCGCCAGCAGGACGTTGATGTTCGAGAGCATGCGCACCCCGCGGTCCACGCCCGAGACCGCCGACGCCGTCGCCATGAGGACCGACAGCGCCACGAGCCCGATCTGGGCGGCCGTCCCCTGCGGGATGCCGAACAGGATCGTCAGGGCGACGTTCAACTGCACGATCCCCACGCCCAGGGAGGCCGCGATCCCGATCGCCCCGCCGATGAGCGCGGCCGCGTCGACGACGTCGCCGAGGATCCCATCCGTGTAGCGCCCCAGGATCGGGCGCAGCGTGGCGCGCACCGCGAGCGGCTGGCGGCGCCGGTAGGCGAAGTAGGCCAGCGCCATGCCCACCAGGGAGTACAGGCCCCAGCCGGAGATCCCGTAGTGGAGGAGGGTCAGGACGATCGCGTTGCGGGCGGCCTCCTCGGTCTCCGGGGCGCCCGTGGGTGGCGTGAGGTACTGGGAGACCGGCTCGGCGACGGCGAAGAACATGATCCCCGTGCCCACGCCCGCTGCGAAGAGCATCGCCGCCCAGGAGAAGGTGGAGAACTCCGGGGTGGAGTTGGTCGGCCCCAGCCGCGTGGTCCCGTAGCGCGACAGCGCCAGGACGACGACGAACACGAGGACGACCGTGATCTCCAGGACGTAGAACGATCCGAACCAGCGCGACGCCCATGCCACGGCGGTGTTGAAGATGCTCTGGATCGTGCGCGGGACGAGGATCGCCGCGAGGGCGAGAACGGCGATGATGCTGCCCGAGACCGCGAAGACGGTGGTGTTGAGGCGCTTGTCAGCGGACCCATCGGGGGCGGTGGCCTGGGGCGGTTCCTGGGGTGCGAGGGAGGCCCGCTCCGCTTGGATAGTCACCTGTTGTCTCCTTCTTCTTGATTCCTCAAGGCCTGCAACATTTTCATAACATTCACTCTCCGAAGGCTGGCAGAATCCTGGGAATCATAATTCAGAATGATGACGATCCGAGGTGGCGCTGATGGGGGAGGGTATGGGGGACTGCGGGGGCGGGGCCGCGGGGCTGTGGGAGGCTTGGGGCGTGACTGAGCGATCGGCGTCGGCTCCCCGCGCCGTCCCCACCGGTGGGGACGGCGCGGCTGCCAGGCAGCCAGCGCTCCTGGAGGAGCGCTACGGCGCCGCGATGGACCGCGCCCTCGCCCTGGCGCGGGCCGCCGGGAGGGAGGGGGAGGTGCCCGTGGGCGCCGTCGTCCTCGATCCTGGCGGGAGGGTGCTGGCCGAGGCCGCCAACGCCCGCGAGGCCGAGCGCGACCCGACCGCCCACGCCGAGATCCGGGCCCTGCGAGCCGCTGGCCGGGCTCTGGAGGGCTCGCACCTGGACGGGTGCTCCCTGGTGGTGACCCTGGAGCCCTGCACGATGTGCGCCGGCGCGATCCAGTTGGCGCGGCTCGCGCGCGTGGTGCTCGCCGCCTGGGAGCCGCGCACCGGCGCCTGCGGCTCGATCCGCGATGTGCTGCGCGACCCCCGGGCGAACCACCGGGTGGAGGTCGTCGCCGGACTGCGGGCCGATGCGTCCGCGGCCCTCCTCACCGACTTCTTCGCCCCCCGCCGCTGACGCTGCCCCCCTCCCTCTCCCCGCTCTCCCTGCGCGAGACCGGGCGAACAGCACGGCGAAACCGGGTGGTTCTCCACAGACTGGCGCGTAGCATCGGCAGCCGGGCCCCGGTGGAGAACGGCGGGGCTACGGGCCAGCGGCAGAGGAGAGCGCGATGAGCGGGGAGATGACCCTCCAGGCCTTCCTGGACCATGTCAACGCCGGCAGGCCGGTGGGCGGTGGCGCTCCCGAGGGCGCCTTCCAGAGCGCCTTCGCGATCGAGACGCAGCGCCTCACCGCGGAACTGAACTCCGCTTTCCGCGACCCCGGCGAGGTCCGCGCGATCCTGGCCCGCATCGCCCGCCGTCCCGTGCCGGAATCGCTGCGCCTCTTCCCTCCCTTCACCACTGACTTCGGCGCGAACACCCACGTCGGTGAGGACGTGTTCATCAATTCCGGATGCCGCTTCCAGGACCAGGGCGGCATCTGGATCGGCGATCGCTGCTTCATCGGGCACGACGTCGTCATGGCGACCCTCGATCACGGCCTCGCCGTCGCCGACCGCGCCACCACGTACCCGACCCCCATCCGGCTCGGCGACGACGTGTGGGTCGGCGCCAAAGCGGTCCTCACCAAGGGCGTGACCGTGGGGGACGGATCGGTCATCGCCGCGGGCGCCGTCGTCACACGGGATGTGCCCGCGGGCGTCGTCGTCGGGGGCGTCCCCGCCGCTGTGCTGCGCGAGATCCCCGCCTCCTGAGCCCCTGCGAGATCTGAGTTCCTACCAGATTCGACGGCGTCATCCGCGCTCTGAATCTCGCCGTGCTGTTCGCCCGGTCTCGCCGTGCTGTTCGCCCGGTCTCGGCGGAGGGGCGGGAGAGGCCGTGAGGGAGGTCGCAGGGGCGCCAGGTTGGGCGGGAAGGGCGCGGGCGTGTACCCTCAACGCCTGAGGTAGCGTGTCCGAGCGGCCGAAGGTGCAGATCTCGAAAGTCTGTGTGGTTCATAGCCACCCTGGGTTCGAATCCCAGCGCTACCGCCAGTCAGTGAGGGTCCCGATCCACGTGATCGGGGCCCTCACTCGTCCTGTTGCCTCGCCGTGGCCCGCGGGCTCACACGTACTGGCGGGCCTGGTTGACCGCCTCCATGCCATAGCCGCCGCCGAAGAGGAACACGTGGATCATGAGCATGTGCAGGCGGTGCAGCCCCACCCGCTCGCGCCACCCGTCGGCCAGCGGCGAGACCTCGTTGTAGGCCCCGATGATCCGTGTGAGATGCGACTGCCCGAACATCCCCAGCGCCGCCAGGTCCGTCTCCGCGTGCGCGCCCTGCGCCATCGGGTCGATGAGGACGCCGACGTCGCCCGGCAGTCCCGCGCTCGAACCCGCGCCCGAGTCTGCGGTCCCTCCGGCCGGCCCCAGCCCCGCGCCCGACGGCGCCCACCCAGTCTCCCCGACCGGCACCCACAGCACATTGCCGCACCACAGGTCGCCATGCGTGCGGGACACCGCCCGCGCCTGCCTCCGCGCGGCCGCTCCAGCCTCGACGAGCGCCGGCTGCGGGGAGTCGAAGACGCCGTCGGCCAGCCGCGAGCAGACCCGCTCCAGCACCCGCGCGCCCCTCTCGCTCAGCGCCCCGGAATCCCGGCAATCGCCGATATAGGCGCCAATCCTGTCCTCGGCGTAGAAGGCGCCCCAGCGCCGGCCCGTGACGGCGGGGTCACTGGAGTCGTGGTCGCGCAGGCGGATGCGCGAGCGCCCCATCTGCCCGACGCCGTCCCATCTCGGGGGAGCGGCCCCGAAGAACGGGGCGCCCGCCGCGTGCGTGACCGCCAGCGCCCGGCCGAAGGCCTCCGCCGCCTCAGCCGTCGTGCCCCCATGGCTGAGGCGCGGCTCCTCGATCCAGCCCTCGCCCTGCGTCACCGGGACGACGTGCGCGCCGCCGTCGGGCATTGCCTCGGCCAGCCACCTCAGGCCCTGCGCCTCCACTGCCGTGGAGACCGGACCCTCATCAAGCTTGCGGAACGTGCTCGCGCTCATGCGCCCAGCCTGGCACGACCGCGCACCAGCGCGCAGCAAGCCGCCGTCGGCTGGTCGCGCCCGCAGCCCCTCAGCCCTGAGGGCGGCGCCGGCCCGTCCCCCGCGTCGCCGGAGCGGACCACGGGTCCTCCGGCCAGGCGTGCTTCGGGTAGCGTCCGCGCAGCTCGGCGCGCACCTGCGGATACCCCTGCTCCCAGAAGGAGGCGAGGTCGTCCGTCACCGCCACCGGCCGCCGGGCCGGGGACAGCAGGTGGATGAGCACCGGCACCCGCCCGCCCGCCACGCGCGGCGTGCCCGCCCAGCCGAAGCACTCCTGCACCCGCACCGCCAGGACAGGGCGGGGCAGCGGCTCGCCGTCGTCGCCCGTGTAGGACAGGCGGACATGCGAACCGGAGGGGACCTCCAGGCGCTCCGGGGCGAGCTCGTCGAGTCGCGCCGCCTCGGGCCACGGCAGGAGCGCCCGCAGCGCGGCCAGCATGTCCAGGCGGCCGACGTCGAAGCGCCGACCGCCCGACGCCAGGGCTGCGGCGGCCGGGCCCAGCCACATCTCGGCGGCGGCGACCAGCGAGTCGTCGTCCACCGCCGGCCAGGGCTCGCCGATCCCGGCGCGCAGCAGCGCCAGGCGTCCGCGCAGCTCGCGCGCCCCATCACTCCACGGCAGGATCCCCAGGCCCTCCTCCCGCACAGCGTCGACGACGGCGCTCGCGGCCTCGCCCGGCCCCGGCGGTGGGCCGGGGGTGGTGGCCAGGACGATCGCGCCGAGGCGGCGGGCGCGCTCGGAGCGCAGACGGCCCTGGGCCCACACCGTCCGGTTCTCCTCGGTGAGCCAGTCGGCGGCCACGGCGAGCGCCAAGCCCTCATCTATAGGCGCCGCCGCGCGGATGAGGGCGTCGCTGCGGCCCGGGGAGCGGTCGACGTCGGCGACGGCCAGCCATGGGGAGGAGGCCAGCGGCGAGTCCGCCGGGAGACGCAGGCCCGTGCCGCCCACGCTCGCGTAGGCGACCTCCGCTCGCGCCCGATGAGGGGCGGGGCCGGCGGAACGAGTGGCGCCGCCGGGGCCGCCTGAGCCCGCCGAGTCGCGGCGGCCCGCGATCCACTCGGGGCGGGCCAGGGCCGCCACCAGCGCCACCGACTCCTCAGGGCCGCGCGGCTCTCCAAGGCCCCGTGCGCCGTCGGAACCCAGGCCAGCAACGGAGCCGAGCCCTCTTAGGGCCTCCCGGACACCTGCCGCGCCCGCCGCCCCTTCCGTGCTCCCGGCGCTCCCCGTGCCGACGAGCGCCTCGGTGACCGCCCGCTCCAGGCGCTCGGCCTCCTGGCGCCACTGGGCGGCGTCCCTCGCGCCGGCCCGGCGCTCGCGGACGGCCCTGGCCAGCGCCGACAGGTCCGCCCCCGGTACCCGTAGATCAGCGGTCAGGAGCGCTGCGGCGCGAGCGGCGGCCCGCGCCCCGATCATGCCCGCGGCCACGAGGAGGGCGCGCGCCTCCCTCACCGGGGCGGGAACCGCCGCCACCGCACGGCCGAGCGGCGTGATCCGCCCCGAGCCGCCATCCTCGGCGAGCCCGAGCGCGCTCAGAGTCTCAGTCGCCGCCCGCATTGCCGCGTCTGGCGGTGGGTCGATCCATGCCGGCGAGATAAGCCCGACCCCGCCGGGCGCGCCCCAGGCCGCAAGTTCCAGGGCGAGCCGAGTGAGATCGGCGGACAGGATCTCCGGGGTGGGGGAGGCCGCCGCGCGCGCCCAGTCCGACGGCGTGCAGCACCGGTGCACGACGCCCGGCCCTTCGCGCCCGGCGCGCCCCGCCCGCTGGACACCCGCCGAGCGGGACTCGCCCACCGTCACCAGCGAGCTCATCGAGCGGGCGACGTCGAGCCGCGGCTCGCGGGCGAGGGTCGAGTCGACGACGATCCGCACTCCCGGCACGGTCAGGGAGGATTCGGCGACATTCGTCGAGACGACCACCCGCCGCCGCCCCGGCGCGCTCGGCGCCAGCGCCGCGTCTTGGGCAGCCGCGGGAAGCCGCCCGTGCAGGGGCAGCACGTCGACGTCTCCCACACCGTCCCCTGCCCCCGGCAGGCTCTGGCGCAGTCGGGCGACGACGTCGTCGACCTCGCGGGCGCCGGGCAGGAAAACGAGCGCGTCGCCGTCGTGCTCCGCCAGGGCCCGCGCCGTGGTGGCGGCGACATGGGCGAGGAACTCCTTCGGCACCCCGCGCGGGCCGAGGCGCGCGGTGCTGGCCGGTGGTGGCGCCCACTGCTCCGTGATCGGGTGCATCGCGCCGGGGACACCGAGCAGCGGGGCGAGGGCCCGGGACCCGTCCGCGCCGCCGTCGCCCCCACTGCCGCTGCCGCCGCCCCCGGTGGCCCCGCCGAGCAGCTCGCGCAGGCGCCCGGCCTCAAGAGTCGCCGACATCGCGATGAGGACGAGGTCCTCGCGCAGCCCCGCGCGCGTGTCGAGCAGGAGCGCGAGGAGGAGATCGGCGTCGAGCGCCCGCTCGTGGACCTCGTCGAGGACGACGGCGCCCACCCCCGGCAAGTCCGGCTCGGCCTGGAGGCGGCGCAGGAGGAGGCCCGCCGTGACAACCTCGATGCGGGTGCCCGGCCCGGAGCGGCGCTCGCCCCGCACCGCGTAGCCGACGGTCCTCCCGACCTCCTCGCCTAGCAGGCTCGCCAGGCGCCGCGCGGCCGCCCTGGCGGCCACCCGGCGCGGCTGGGTGACGATGACCCGCCCGGCACCCCCCACGCCTCCCGCGCCGCTGAGCGCCCGCGCCACGATCGGCGGCACGAGCGTGGTCTTGCCCGTCCCCGGAGGCGCGGTGACGACGGCGGCCGGTGCCCCGCCGTCGGGAGCTGGGGAGTCCAGGAGGGAGCGCAGGCGCGGCAGTCCGGCGACGACGGGGAGGTCGGGCGGCGAGGCCAGGAGCGCCTCGAGGGCGCCCTCGCCGGGCGCGCCCGGACTGGTGCTTTTGGCTGGCGTCATGCGGGCATTGTCCCCCAGGGGCCGAGCGCGACGGCGAGGGCGGCATCCGCCGTCGCCCTGCGCGCGCTTGACGCGGCGGCGTCCGGCACTCACACTAAACGTGTCAAGGAAGCATGACATCATTCGAGCAGGGCGCGGTGCGGGGGTGGGAACCGGATGGACAACGACGTCCGCGAGTTGCGGGAGGCCAGGGGGCTCACCCAGGCGCAGCTTGGCCAGGCGCTCGGAGTGTCCCGCCAATCGGTCAACTCGATCGAGAAGGGAAAGTACGACCCCTCCCTGCCTCTGGCCATCGCCATCGCCCGCTACTTCGGGCTGACCGTCGAGGAGATCTTCCATGCCTGAACCCACACTCGATCCCGCCTCCGCCGCCGAGCCGCCGGCCGCCCCCGAGCCCAGCCCCGAGGAGCGCCGTCGCGCCCGCAAGCGCCGTTTCCAGCGGATCTGGTTCAGCGTCTACTGCGTGCTCGGCCTGTCCTGCTTCGTCATCTTCCTGCTCCTGCCGGACACGACGAGCGAGCACCTGCAGGGCGTCACTCTCGGCGGGGGCATCGGCGCGGTCATCGCCATGTCTGTCTGCGCGTTCCTCCTGTACCGCGGGCGCCGGGGCTATGACTCCGCCTTCGCCCGCCAGTTCGACGGAATCGACGACGAGCGCGACGAGGAGATCGCGCGCCGCGCTTGGAAAGTGGTCGGCATCGTCGGCTACGCCGGAGCCTGCGCGCTGGGCTTCCTGGCGGCGATCGACGCCGTGCCCCTGCGCCGCTTCGCGATCGGGCTCATGTTCCTCGAGGCCATCACCCTCCTGGGGGCGACCATCTACTACCGCCGCCAGCTCTGAGCCGTCGGCGGGCCAGCCTGTGAGAGGCGGCGATGGGCCTCATAGGGCCCTGGTAGCAGGAACAGGTAGGCTGCCCCCGGAGCATTCGGAGACAACTGGAGGGAGACCCCGTGGCAACGTCCCCCGCCGCAGCCGGAACCTGGGATGAGGACCCCGCTGGTGCCTCCATCGTTCTCGCCACGGGCCGCGCCCGCCACGACCTGCTTGTCATCGCCGAGCCCACCCTCCTCACCGACCTCGACGACGCCTGGGGGCGCCCCGCCTCCCGCGTCCGCCTCTCCTTCCTCCCCGGCGTCTCCGCGCCTGGCTCCTCGGGCCAGGAGGACTCCCTCATGTCCTACGACCGCGGTGGGCTCGGCGTCCTCGTCGCCCGCGGCCGCACCTGTCTGTTCGAGGGCCGCGCCGCCCGTCGCACCACCGCCTTCGCGCGCATCGCCGCGGGCGCGGGGGTCCGCGCCGCGCTCCTCGTGGGCCGTGCCTCGTCACTGGGATCCCCGGAGCTCGGCGACCTCCTGGCCATGGGGGACCACCTCAACCTCTCCGGCACCCCGCTCTTCCCCGCCACCGGTCCCGTCGAGGCCACATGGGACGAGCCCCTCACCGAGGTCGTCGCCGAGGTCGACGGCGTGAGCGGCAGTGCCGTCGCCGCTCTCGTCCCCGGGCCGGTGCGGCCCGGCCGCGCCGAGGCCGCGGTGCTCGGCGGGCTCGGCGCCGACGTCGTCGTCATGGACACGGTCGCCGAGGCCATGGCCCTGGCCGTGCGGGGCGTCAAGGTGGCGGGCCTGCTCTATGTCGACTCGATCGCCGGCGCGCCCCCGCGCCCGGGCTCGGGCCGCCGCAGCGCGGCCAGGGCGGCCGGCCGCCGCGCCGCCGTCACCCCGCCGGTGGGGATGCCCGTGGCGCACAGGCCCGCGCCCGTCGTCATCTGCGATGTCATCGAGGCGGCCCTGGCCACGCTCGCCTGACGCCGCGCGGTTGAGTGGGGACCGGGGTGGATGCTCCGGCCTCGGCACACCCGTCCGTCAGTCCCGGGCGAAGTGCTCGAAGAACCGGGCGATGATCCGGCCCGCCACATGCTCCCCGCCGCGCACGCCGCGCAGGAGCTCCTCGACCTGGCCGGGGTGCCCGTAGCCGGCGTCGGTGTAGACACTCATGCGCTGGGCGAAGCGGTCGGCGTCGAGCTCGGGGTTGAACTGGGTGCCGTAGACGGACGCGCCCACGCGGAGCATCTGCACGGGGCAGTCGGGGGAGGAGGCGAGAAGCGTGGCGTGCTCGGGCACATCCACTGCGCCCTCGTGGTGCCCGACGAGCACGGTGAACGAGGGCGGCATGCCGTCCAGGAGCGGGTCGTGGCGCCCCTCCTCGGTGAGGAACACCTCCGCCGTGCCCAGGGTCTCGCCGAACTCGGCCGACGTCGTCGTGCCGAGGTAGGCGGCCAGCACCTCCAGGCCGAAGCCGGTGGCCAGGGCAGGGACCCCCTTGGCCAGGGCGACGGCCAGCAGTTCGCTCACCTGCTCCTCGATGCGCAGCTGGGAGCGGGTCTTGGAGGCCTCGGGCGTGGAGACGTTGTAGGGGCTGCCGCCGATGACGACGCCGGAGACGTCCTCGGCGTTGAAGGAGCCGAGGAAGTCGACCTCCTCGAGCAGCACATGGGTGAGGTCCGCGCGGTCGAGCCGGCCCAGGGACAGGAAGGACTCGTACTCGTCCTCGGCGACGGTGATCTCGGGACGCGTCGACACCATGATGAAGGGCTTCATGCGATCCACCCTAGGACAGGCCTCGCTACGGGCAGATGTCATGGTTGTCCCCCGGACAGCGAGGGCATGCGGTGGGCGTTCAGAGCCCCGACCCGCGCGGAGCGGGTGCTGCCGCCCGGCACTGCTCGCCCACTGCTCACCCCGTCGCGGCGACGAGCGCGCTGATGCCCCAGAGCCACAGGACGGACGTCGTGGCGCCCACGACGATGGCCAGGCGCGCCATCATCCGGCCCGTGCCGTAGGAGCGCCGAAGTCGCCGGAGGGCCCAGACGCCCAGGCCGACGGCGGCCAGCCCCACCAGGGGGATGAAGGAGATGATCGCGCACAGGAGCGCCGCCATGGCCATGCCATCGGTGCGCACGGGGGGAGCCTGGTAGCCGGGGCCGGAGAAGATCTGCGCCGGATCGAGTGATTCGGTTCCCGGGAACGGGGCGCGCGGCGAGGTCATGGCAGCATCCTCGCCCGAGCGGGTCATCGCCCGCATCCTCTCGGCGGAGGAGGACGCGCCCGACGGCCCAGTCAGCCCCGGCGCCGTCGGCGTCGTGCGACCGATGCCACCATCGGCGGCCCCCGGGCGTGGTCAGGAGCATGCCCCCGATGCGCCTATGCTGGAGGCCTGGCAGGGTCCTGCCAGGTCCTGTCGCGCGCGAGCGCCCCCGATCCCACGGGAGGCGACGCCGCTGAGTCCTTCCTCGATCCGCGACAGGAGAAGCGCACGTGCCCTCATCGCCCCTATCGTCCTCGTCCCCGCTCTTCCGGGGCTGGTCCCTCCACGGTGACGGACGATCCATCACCCCCGGCGCCGTTGTCACCGCGTCGGAGCGCCTCTCATGGCCGCGCACCATCGGCATCGGCATGCAGCACATCGTCGCCATGTTCGGCGCGACCTTCCTCGTGCCCCTCCTGACCGGCTTCGAGCCGGCGACGACGCTGTTCTTCACCGGCTTCGGCACCCTGCTCTTCCTCGTGGTGACCGCTGGGCGCCTGCCCTCCTACCTGGGCTCCTCATTCGCCCTCATCGCCCCCATCACCGCTGTCACCGGCTTCGACGCCAAGAGCGGGACCCCTCTCGACCAGGCCAAGGCCTCCCTCGCCCAGGGCGGCGTCATCATGGCCGGCGCCTCCCTCCTCATCATCGGCGTCATCGTCCACTTCGCGGGCGTGCGCTGGATCGACCGCCTCATGCCGCCGATCGTCACCGGCGCCATCGTCTCCCTCATCGGCTTCAACCTGGCCCCCGCGGCCTGGAACAACGTCAAGACCGCGCCCGTGACCGCCGTCGTCACCATCGTGGCGATCCTGCTCATCACGGTCCTGTTCAAGGGCATCATGGGGCGCCTGGCGATCCTGCTGGGCGTGCTCGTGGGATACGTCACCGCGATGATCCGCGGCGAGGTGGACTACTCGGCGATCGACGCCGCCGGCTGGGTAGGCGCCCCGCAGTTCCGCGCCCCCTCCTTCGACCTCAGCCTCATGGGCCTGTTCGTGCCGGTGGTGCTCGTCCTCATCGCCGAGAACATTGGCCACGTGAAATCCGTCTCCGCGATGACCGGGGAGAACCTGGACGACCTCACCGGCCGCGCTCTCATCTCCGACGGGCTGTCGACGATCCTGGCCGGCTCCGGCGGTGGATCGGGAACCACCACCTACGCCGAGAACATCGGCGTCATGGCGGCCACCCGGGTCTACTCCACGGCCGCTTACGTCGTCGCCGCCATCGGCGCGCTGGGCCTATCGATGCTGCCGAAGTTCGGCGCCCTCATCAACACGATCCCCGCGGGCGTCCTCGGCGGCGCCGCCACGATCCTCTACGGCATGATCGGCATGCTGGGCGTGCGCATCTGGGTGCAGAACCGCGTGGACTTCTCCGACCCGGTCAACCTCAACACCGCCGCCGTCGCGATGGTCGTGGCGATCGCCGACTACACCTGGGTCATCGGCGACATGACCTTCTCCGGCATCGCCCTGGGCTCCGGCGCGGCGATCATCGTCTACCACTCCATGCGCGCCATCTCGAAGGCGCGGGGCACGAACCTCGAGGAGGTCTCGCCCGCCTCCGCGCCCGCCGGCACCGAGCTGGAGGGCCCCGCCTACGCCAAGCGCAGCGTCAAGAGGTAGGCCCCGGCTCGCGGCATTGCCGCCAGGGCCAGCCCGGCCAGGCGGTGCCCGGCCAGGCGGTGCCCGGCCGCGTCCCAGCCCGCCGCGGCCCTGCCAACAACGATCTCGCGCCGTCGCCAGCAGTAATCCTGCGGGCGGTGGCGCGAGAGCGTTGATCGGGGCCGGGCGCGTGCTGCGCGGCTCAGTGGGCGGTGGCCACCGGTTCCTCGGGGGCGACGGAGGCGCAGGACGACGGCGCCTCGATCGCCTCCCCGGCCGCGAGCTCGCCGATGGCGTCGGGGGACATGAGACCGGAGTCGTAATCGGTGCCGACGATCACGGAGACCGACGTGTCAGTGGGGTCCCGGTTGGTGTCGAGCAGGACGATGACGATGCCGTTGAAGGCGCGCGCCAGGGAGTAGGCGTTGGTGAGCCCGGCCTGGGACGCGGAGATGGCGACGTCGCCGTTGTAGGTGCCGTCGGGCCAGTCGGAGCGCTCGAGGATCGTCATGCCCGCCTGCTCCAGGGAGTCGCCGACGACGCCGGCCAGCCCCGCGTTCTGCGTGCCGTTGTAGACCCTGACCTGGATGGTGGTGAGGTCGACGCTGGTGGCGCCGCTCGGCGGGCAGGGCTGGGCGACGGCGGTCGCGGAGGCCTTGGGGTCCGCAGAGAAGTCCGGGCTGTAGGCGGGCAGGACCCCTGAGTACACGCCGATGGAGGTGATGAGGACGACGGCGAGGGCGACCAGCACGCTGCCGATGATGACCTTCTGCCGGTGCTGGAGGCGCCGGCGGTACTCAGATCGGGGGTCCGAAGTGCTCATGCTCCCCAGACTAATCGACTGGCGCGGGTGGTGTGGGCCTGGCAGACGACGGCGGCCCCGTCCATGCGGGACGTCGCGCGGCTTCGGTCAGGACGGCGGGAGCGGCGCCAGGAGGGGGCGGCCCGAATCGTCGAGCTCGAGGACCCTGCCATGGATGATGGTGCGCCCGTGGAGGGCCGCGCGCAGAGCCCGGTGCAGGCCCGTCTCCAGGTAGAGGCTGCCGCGCCAGGAGACGATGTGCGCGAAGAGGTCACCGTAGAAGGTCGAGTCCTCATCGAGAAGGTCGCGCAGGTCAAGGGTGGCGCGCGTGGTGATGAGCTGGTCGAGCCGCACCTGGCGGGGGGCGATCGTCGCCCAGACGCGCTGCTCCTTCGCCCCATGATCGGGGTAGGGGGCGGACTCTCCCACGGCCTTGAAGATCACAGCCCCATGCTAGCCGGTGATCCGACGCGGCGGGCGGCGGGGCCGCGCGCTGGGCCGGTCGGGGCGGACCGGCTCCGGCATAACGCGGGCCCGCGGTCCCGAGTGGCGATTCTCGGGGCCGCGGGCCCTTCGTTCATGAGGCTGCTCGACTTCCCTGGTTCCCATGACAGGGGAGGAGTCAGCCTCCTTCGTCGAAACGACCGGCGCGGGCTCCCTAGGACCCTTGCCAGTCTCGATGCGCTCGGGTCACCGGGTTCCCCAACCCTCGCGTCGCGCATCGTTCGGCGGTGGGTTCATTGAACCTGCGCCACCTGAAAGAATCCTGAAGGCTCGCCTGGGAGCTGGCTGGAAGCCGCTCGCGCTGCCTGACTGACGCCTCAGAGCAGGTGCTTGATGACGGCGGCGAAGCGCTGGTGGTGATCGTCGGTGGTCAGTGGGGGGAACCCGTAGTGCTCGTAGAAGGATGCGGCGCTGCTGTCGATCGCGTCGACGACGAGCAGCCTGGCCGCCACGATCCGGCTCGCCTGATCGGCTGATCGGACGGCGTGCGAGAGGAGGACCCCTCCCATGCCCTGCCCCTGGAGGGAGCGATCGAGCGCCAGGCACGCGAGGAGGAAGGCAGGCAAGACGGCCGGTTGGCCGCGTCCCGGTCGCCGGGGAAGGTCCGCTGACGTCGCCGAGGTCGAGGCGAGCGAGTAGTAGCCGACGACGGCGCCCGCGGCCTCGTCCGGAGAGTTCAGGAGGACCTGCGTCACCGCGGTCCGTCTGCGCTGGCTCGTCCAGGCGTGCTTCCGGAGCCACAGGTCGAGGGAATCGTGTCCGCAGGAGAAGGACTCGACGGCGTCGTCCTCTCGCAAGGGGCGTATGCGCCAGTGGGGGTGGGCGGTCACAGCCCCAGCTCCGCAGCGCGGGCGTGCGCGCGGGCCATCGCCGGGTTCGGTGGGGGAGTGGAGTCGATCGCGGCGAGGAGCGCGTCGAAGGTCTCTGGGGAGACCTGGATCGAGCGCGTGAGATCCACGCGCGCCGCCTCCTTGGCGGCTGTCCGCACATACTCGGTCACTGTGCGACCGGTGAGCGCCGCGGCCTCCTCGATATCCGCCTTCTCCTGGGCGGGCAGTCGGAGTTCCAGTCTCGCTGGCGCTGTCGCGGTGGGGGTCATGGGGCAGCGTACCCACGTACGGCAATCCGCCGGACAGGCGAGAAAAGCGGCCCACCCCACATCTGCCGCGTGGGAATACCCGCCCGTACCCCAAGGTTGAGTCAGTCAGACTCAAGATTGGGTGGCGTCGGGTTGACATGACCCGA
>ERZ772918.203-NODE-203-length-47539-cov-13.6272_pt1 | contig 47539 bp, 38 predicted proteins | sample MGYA00512118_ERZ772918 | MGnify/ENA primary metagenome ERZ772918 (study PRJEB29015, sample SAMEA2737939) | human oral metagenome | biome: human oral; feature: human-associated habitat; material: dental | place: China | collected 2135 ... | reverse complement strand
AGACGTCAACCAGGAACCCCGCAGAAGCCACCCCAGAATACCGTTTTGTTTAATTACGGCCATACTTGTCTGTCGGTGCTCGCTGCAGGGTACGGTGGGGTCGTGCTCTCGGGACGACGGCGCAGGAGGACGTCGAAGACAGCGCTGAGGATCCAGCACAGGATCCCCAGCAAGATCGACATGAGGACACGTTCCATGACGAGCACCTCCGCATCAGGACTATCCGACCCGAACACTGCACGTCGGTAGAGCAGTGACACAGGGGCCGGGAGCAGCAGTATCAGACCGACCCACCAGAGAGTGCGTTTGATCAGGGAAACACGTTCACCCCAGTAGCCCACAAAGGTGCCTGCAGGTGCCACGGCAGACAAATCATGATTCTCTTTGACAGGAACCACGAAACCATATTGCAAGGCGTTCTGAGGGCTCTCACGATACGCCGACATCTGCGACTTATATGGTAAACTGTTTATCCACGAGTCGATCCGGTGCCACGTACGACGCGGATGAGCCAATATGTTTGCCAGCGCCGCCCACACAAAGCCCATAGCCCATGCGATCAGAAATACGGTCGAGGGTCGCACGGATACCCTGGGGTCATTATCCCAGTTTTTCCATGCGGCGTACAGCGACGTCATGAAGGAAGCTTCGGTGTGGAAGCATGACACCAAGATGTCGTGCAAGTACATCCCCATTGGGAACGACAGTCCGATAAGCATCTTCGCCTCCCATCGCTCCAACCATACGCCCTTGCCGAACCAGCGAATCAGAATGCAGCCGATGAGGCTCGGTGAGAACATGAAAATCAGACTGGCCAAGTAGAAAAGTCCTGGGCCTATGTCATACAACAGTTTAAAGAACTGATGAAGATCAACGGTAACACCATACAAGCACGCCGCGGACGTCAGCACCACGAAGCAAACAACGAGCTTACCGGGTTGGAAGCTACTGTCCTCCACGCCTATCTCCCACGTTCTCCTCGATACTCTGCAAACTTCTAGTGTACACCAGGACGGCCCACGGCCTCACCCCAGCCCTCGCAGAGGCTGGAATATCTATCTTCAAAGGGAGCCCGAGACGCCATCAAGGTTAATACCGATCAGACAGATCAGTCCGACGAGACAGGCCGATACGACAAACGCGGTTGACACTGCCGAGACCACCAACCGATTATCATTACTTTTTGTAGGGCGCGGCAGATTCGCGATTTCTATGCAGCGCAAAAGTGTACCGAAAACGCCACAGAGAACCCAGCATAGGGCACCCGCCAAGATCGACAGAAGTATGCGTTCTAAGATGAATGCTTCCGGATTTAACGAGTCACCAGTCTCGTAAACCTGCGCAGAAGAAAACGCAAAGAAACGGTAGACAGCACGCCAGTAAAACAGTGACACTATTGCAGGTGACATCAGGACCAGGCCACCCCACCAGAGGACGCGTTTGAGCACAGAGGCACGCTTAACCCACCATGAGCTTAAAGGCATGACCGCAAACATCACAATGATCGGACCAAGAAGTACTTGAATAGAATCTTCAAAATGCTTCTTGAGCGTCCCTCGTGTTGCCCGAGTCGCTCCTGTCGGCTCGGAAGTACTGTCTGTCCGTGACGGAGCTTTCCGCTGAGGATAACGTGGACGTGTTACTTCGCTCGCGAAGCCCAACCATATCATACCCAACACCCAGATACCAAAAAACATGATCGGCGCTCGAAAGACCGCCGCAGAGCCGTCCCCCCATTCGTTCCAAGCAATATACATCGAGTAAAGGGAAAATCTTCCAGTAAGACGAAATCCGTCAAGTATAAGTTGACAGACATACGACCCTAACGGATATGAGAGACTCATAAATATCACAATTTCACGAGAACGCAAACGACAGCTTCCGTCAACATGAAGAATTACAACGTACACGATAAAGTTTAGGACGAAAGGCGCAATAAAAGCAGTTATACCGAAGTACACAGCTACGTCAAAATACGCTGGAGCGACGCAAAATGAACCATGGACCAAACACTGATACCCAATAGACAAGTCACTCACACACTTTACAAGTGTCAGCGCAATGAAGTACGTAACCAGTCTAACTATAAGGTAATCTTCGTCCTTTACAATTTTGTTGCGAACATTCTTCTCGACGCTGTTCATGGTCTCTAGCATACACTAGGTTGTGCTGAAAATAAAGAGGACCACATAAAACACGCCCGCCCTGCATGCATGTTCTGGATGCGGGTCCGGTCCGCTCGGAATGCTGATGGATCTTCTTCTGTCTCGCACGCAGTGCTGCTCCCCGTCTTGAGGCTCAGTTGCCCAGGTCCGGCACATCCCTGGGGATCCGTGGGGCAGATCCCCTTCCCCAAACGAGGAGTCCCGGAACGACGTTCCGTATAACGCGAGAGAGACGGTCACGTCCCGTGATCGCACTACAACATCACAAAGGAATTGGATTGTAGTACAAATCGATAGAGATTGAGAATAGGAGGATGATCACGGCGGCGCTGAGCACAAATACGGCAGACACAACGCAAATGACTACACGTCGTGCGATACCAGTTCTCGTCATGGGATCAGACCGCATACTAGAATAATACCTATAGCTAGCTTCATCTGAACTAAATAGAATGCAGAGAAGCCAAAGCAGGAGGCCAGCCACGAGCGTGGCAATGATACGCTTTTCTTCAATGACTTCCGCTAGGTCCGTTGCGGCACTACGACTCAAACCCGATGGCAGCACCTTGAGGGGGGAAGGGAAAACTGAGAAGAAATCAAGAACTGCCGCCATGTCCAGAAATGACATCGGAGCAGGGGACAGCAGTACCAGTCCGCCCCACCAAAGCGCACGTCTCACCATAGACGCGCGCCCGACCCACCAAGAGGCCTTGGATCGGGTATCTATATTTTTGTTGCTCATGCGGTACTCCAATCCAATTCGTCTGGAGCGAGTCGGAGGCTGGTAGGAGAAGGTATTTCCGGAGATGGTTCTGACCCTTTCGAATATGGCTGCCTGGGTTATCGCCTATGTTCTTTTCTTGGCCTCGCCCCCTAGCCGTCTTCTACGTTCTCATCCTGGGCGAAGCGCCACTGGCCCCCACCCCAACCAGGACCGGCATCACCCCCAACTCTGCCCTCACGAGAACACACGACACACCCCACATTCCCTCCTACAAAGACTTATCTCCTTACTGATGACAGCAGTCGAGTAGACGACTTTCCTAAGTCTCACACATAAAACAACGGCATAAAATGCTCATGCGCATCATCAAAGAAGAAGCGACACCCTCCATATTCACTTCATATTATAGCACACCATTGTCCTGCGAGAACGTCCTCGACGTGTGCGAGGCGGTTGGGTGCGGCGGGATTGGGATCCCGATGGCCAGCTCGCATGCTCCGGGTGACGTGTACCTACCGGTGTGTGCAACCGGTCCTGGTGCTCCTGTACCTCAACCTGCCCCAGGTGCCTCTGACGTCCACGGCCGGGATGTCCCAGCCCACGGTGCAATCCCGGCCCGGACACCCGTCATCGCCCGGGCCTTCCAGGCGAGCGCGCCAGCCGTGGGGTGGGACACAGCCCCGACCTGTGCTCCGGTAGGCACAGGACCATGGAGCTCGACGTCCAGATCACCTGCACCCTGAGCGACCAGCCTGGCCCGGACCGTGGGCATCGCCGCCACCAGGGCCAGCGGCCCGCTCGCCCCCCGCTGCCGACCCGCCACCCGGGCAGGCCCCCGCCACGTCGCTGCACCGGGCTGGGGACGCCCCCTAGGAGCGAGCCACCAGACAGACACCTGAGCAGGGCTGACTCCGCTACAGAATCGAGCGCACCCACCGCCGACCGCAGGACCCGGCGGGCCCCGCACACCGACTACCACCGCCCTGTCAGCACCTCCAACGGCACCCCAACAGCAATCTTCAGAATCATATTCACCCATAAAACATAAATAAACCTTCAAAAACGAAAGATAACATGCCCCACATTCTAACGGTGCGGCATTTCTAGAAATGCTGCATAGGCGCGTGCGATCGCTTCGGCCTCTTGCGGCGACGGAAGACGGCTCGCTTTAGCAGCTTCCAAAAGTCCAATTTTACCGTAATGAAAGTTTTCAAACCCCCATACGTCGATACCGTCAGCGATGCCCCTAAACGTCTTAACGACATTATCAGCATTTGCGCCGAAACGCTCATAATAAAAACGAACAATCCGACGGGTTTCACTCTGAGCGAACACATTACGCATCGCAGCCGTCAGTGCGTTATGCGAAGGATTATGCTTCATGTAGCGAGCAATAAGCCAAGCATCCGCATCCGCAAGCACATCCTCGTAGCCGAAACCTTTACCACTACTCATGCTCCCAAGATGCTCTTGGAACCACGAAGCAAGATTCTTGCCATCATCTTCTTTTGTATAATTGCCCCAGATTTGCAAAAGATCAAGTGGCCACCCTCCTAGGTCCCCCAACCCATACGTATCATAATTCTCCTCTACACCCCATGTCATGTATCCCAATGTCGTAGCAGCCATATGCGCAATATCACGATTTGGAAGTGTTCCTTTAATTTGAGGCTGCTTATCGCAAACATCGATACATTTTGTGCGCGCTCTTTCTATCATTTGTTGCAAATACAACTCCGGTGTATACACCTTCCATAGCGCGGTCCAATATTCAGGCTTTCTGAGCCATTCCAGAATGAACCTATGAACAAACATTTTATTTATCGAGCTCATTCCACTCACTTCATCCAAGCACTCACGCTCCGTCTTCTTCGTCCACGCGAGCAACGGATCCTCGTCGGGAGTTACAGGATCAGGATCCGGGTAAGGCAATGAAGGCGGCATAGACATAACCTCACGACACGCATAATCTTTGCCCGAATAGGCAACGCGATCAAGATCCCAGCCTCCTCTATACCCGTCAATTTCAGTGAACTGGTCATAGTTCCAATCAGTCGGGATAGGATACCCAAGATTCCCAGAGAAACCAGAAGACATATCTGAGACAAAGCTGGAGATAGTGTAACCACGACTCGCGATCTTACTACAGACATTACGCGAAACATAGATACCTACTCCATAACCACCCTTAAGACTTCCCTTAACTGCCTTAAAATAAGGTGCAATAAACTCGTCTACTTGGTATCCGTAGACATCTAGATCAACAGCAAAGTAGATAACTGTTGGAGGAATGCCCAAACGTTCCGCAGCCGCCCGGGCTTCGCGAGCGTGGCGTACCCCATTCATAGGAGTAAAGTCAGACAACTCACGAGAGTTTTCCTGGAAGATCGGGAAGTACCCCAAGCCAGCGGCCACGATACGCTGCAACTCACCCGGACGGATAGCCTTGAAGTACTCAGACGGCTGCAGATCCTCCTGACCAGGCTCGGTAAGATAGCGTCCCACGATCTGGTATCCATCTGCCTTCAGGTACTTGATCAACTCATCAGTAACCTCAAAACGGGTGTCGCATGCCACGCAGGGACGATCTGGGTCCCCCTTAGAAGTCAACAAGCTCATCCACGTGGTCGGGTCAAATTCGCCATACGTTTCAAGCTCAAGTTTATATTCGTGCTGAAACTGTGTGATGGCAGTCACAATTGACTCATTCCACGGTCCATTTGAAGTCAATCGATACCCATTACAGGCTAGAGCAACTGTCCCCAACCACAACCAGTTCGAGTGAACTAAGGCATTCGAAGAATTAATGGTCTTAAGTCTGGAACGAGTACCGTTGCCGAAATAACCTGTAGCATCGTCCGGACTAAATCCTTCAATCGCCTGCAGCACCGTAATGAGCGCCGTGTTCATCTCCCGTCCGTACAGGCCATCAGTGGGAATGATACCCACATAGGACTGATATTCACGATTGATCTTTTGCTGTGCCTGTCGAATTGTCGCGCGACCTCCGCTGTGTGCTAGCAGCACAAACTGGTCCATAGACAGCAGGGCCTTCATAATGCCAATGCCGACACTAGAGTCCCCACCGATACCCATGTCCGACTTCAGCTCACGGATGGCATTACCCGTGCCGCCGTAGAAGTTCGTAGTTATCTTATCTGAGCCGGTCGAGTACCCTTTGCACCACAACGCACCCTGGATAATGCCATACACGTTCGAGGTGGTCTTGTCATCGTCCTTCTGCTGCTGGATCCCTGACGGCCAGCGCGCCTGGAACCTGGCCTGGGTACCAGGACCAAAGTTGTTCGCCGTCTCGGTGATCCCCAACTCGATCTGGAGTGCACGGGTCAAGGCGTATATGGTGTTCCACCCGGTCTGCCCGTCCACCGTGACGGAGCCAAAGCCGGGCCTACCTCCGTATGTTTCATTCAGCCATATCTGGGTCTGTTCGACCATCGTGTCCACCATGATTCCTCCTCGTAGGTCAGTGGCTCCGGTCAGGAGCGAGGGCCTCGGCCCCCAGGAGGGGCGGGGCAGCTGGCAACTATTGTCCACCCTCCGGGCCCGTCAGAGGGCGTCACAAACGTTTAAGTTTTCGCCCGGCCTCCTTTTAGGCGCCTGACCTGCGCAGATACCGCAACCCACCCGGCGTTAGGTGGTCCGCAGGGCGTCGGAGGGCTGGATGCGCCCGGCCCTGCTGGTGGCCAGGGCCCCGCCCAGAGTGCCCACCACGATGCCCCCGACCACTCCCAGGGGCACCAGGACCGGGTCCAGGACGGGCTGCCAGTGCCGGACGATCGTGACGGCGAGGATGACCATGACCGAGGCGTAGGCACCCAGGAGCCCGCCAAGGGTCCCAATGGTCAGGGACTCGCTGAGAATGAGCGCCGTGAGGTGGGTGCGTCGGGCGCCAATGGCCCGGCGCAGCCCCAGCTCACCTGTGCGTTGGAAGACGGCGGTGGTCATGGAGTTGGTCAGCGACAGCACGGAGGCCAGGAGGGTGACACCTGTCAGGGTCAGGAGCATGGTGGTGACGTTGGACTCAATGGACTCACGCAGGCTCATGGGGTCCGGCGGCGCGTTCACGGTCACGCCCTGCGGGGCGGTGGGCAGCCAGGCCACCGGCGCCTGGGCGGCCACCTGCGGGGCGGCGCCGGGAGCCACCTTGATCTCCGCACCCGCGTACCGGGCCTTTCCGGTGACCTGGTCGGAGGCCATAATGACGGAGTTAATGAGCGTGACCTGCAGCCCGGCGTCCTTGAGGATCCCGACCACCCGCATGGGGACGCCGTCGACCCAGATCGCCGGGGAGGCCGCCAGGGGCCCGAGCTGGATCTGTGTGGCCACCTGGGTGCCGACGATCACCTCGCCGGGCCCCAGCGTGGTCACGGAGGGTCCGGAGCTGTCCAGGGTGAGGATGCTGGCGGGGACGCGCCCACCCACCAGTCCGACGACCTCGTAACGCTGGTTCCCCGCCTCGTTGGCGGCGTCCGTGGGGGTGGTGGCGATGGGGGCCTGCTCGTAGACGGAGTAGACGAGCACCTCCCTGACCCCGGCCAGGGAGCCCACCCGGTCCATGGCGGTGGTAGACAGGAGCTCGGCCGCGGGCGCGGGGTTCTGCATCAGGTCAGGTGAGGTCATGGCCACCCGCTGGTTGCGCTGGGCGTCAAAGATGTCCGATACCTGGCCTGAGGCCGTCTGGGAGAGTCCCATGGTGGTCAGGGCCAGGCCCACGCCCAGGGCGACGGCGGCCATGAGCGCCAGCGTCCGCCCTGTCTTGGTCCACAGTCCCCGCCAGGCGTCGGCCAGGGCGTCAGCCACCCGCACCCGTGAGTCCCGCCCCTCCGGGACGGGCACCTCCCAGGGCGGGGCCGCAGGCCGGTCCGGGCAGCCGTCCTGAGCGGAGGGCAGCAGGAGCGTGTCGCGCTCGTGGACGCCCGGGTCGGCGTCCGCCCGGCGGCCAGGGGCGCCCCGGGTGCGTCGGGCGGCGTGGCGGCGCGACGGACCGGTGCTGCGGGCCGGGATTGCGGGGCTGGTGGCGCTGGCGGGACTGGCAACGCTGGCCGGGCTGGCGGCGGCACTACCGGCAGCGGGGGCGACCGGCTCGGTGGTGTCGGTGACGACCCCGTCCAGGACCTTCAGGCGACGTCGGGCCCGGGACGCCAGGGCAGGGTCGTGGGTGACCACAATGAGGGTGGAGCCCCTGGTGTTGAGCTCCTCCAGGGTCTCCATCACGGTCAGGGAGTTGGCGGAGTCGAGGTTGCCGGTGGGCTCGTCGGCCACCACCACAGGGGCGCCCGAGGCAATGGCCCGGGCGATCGCCACCCGCTGCCGCTCACCCCCGGACAGGCGTGCGGCCCGCTCCCCGGCCTTGGCGGCCAGGCCTACGACCTCCAGGGCCTGACGGGCCAGCTCCCGGCGGCGGGAGGCGGCCAGGCCCCGGTACAGGGTGCCCAGGGCCACGTTGTCCAGCACGCTGCGTCCCTCCAGCAGGTGGAAGGACTGGAAGATAAAGGCGAAGGTGGCGCTGCGCAGGCGGGCCCGCCCGGCGTCGGACAGGCCGGTGGTGGGGTGGGAGTCAATGAGGTACTCCCCCTCGGTGGGTACGTCCAGCAGGGCGAGCTGGTTGAGCAGGGTGGACTTGCCCGAGCCGGAGGGCCCCTCAATAGCGACGTACTCCCCCTGGCTGATCGTCAGGGACACGTCCTTGAGGGCCTCCACGGGTGAGGCGCCCCGGTAGGTCCTAGACACGTGCTCCAGGGTGAGGGTGGCCATTAGCGGTCCACCCTCACCTTGGCGCCCTCAGTCAGGACGCTGCCGGCCTCGGGCTCAGCCAGTGCGCAGGTGCCGGCCACGCAGCCGGAGACGGTCACCGTCACCTGGGTGAAGCCCCCGTCGGCCCCTTGGACCAGGACGCTGGAGGAGCCTTGAGCGTCTGTGGCAATGGCACGCTGGGGCACGGTGAGGACACCGGTCAGGGGGGCGGTCAGGTTCAGGGTGACCAGCACGTCCTTGCGTCCGGCCCAGGAGGCGGGGATCTCCCCGCTGGTGGGCGTCAGGGAGGCCACGGATCCTGAGCCGCCTGCCCCTCCCCCGGAGTCGCGGGAGCCCTCCTTGCCCGGGCTGCCTGCCCCCTCACCGCCCTGACCGGTGGAGTCCGGCTTCTTCTCGTCCACTGAGGCCACCTTGACCGGCACGCTGGTACCGTCCAGGACGGCTGTCCCCGAGACCTTGCCGCTCCCCAGGCGGGCGGCCATGTTACCGGGGACCGGCGCGGTCAAGGTCATGGTGGAGCTGGACAGTCCCAGGGTGGCACTGCTGTCCGTCAGGACCGTACCCACGTCGGGGACCTGGGCGACCTTGGAGGGCAGGCCTGAGAGCACCATGACCTCTGAGGCCGGCAGCATGATCTGCGCGGCGGCCTTGGTGGCCGGGGCCGCGGCAGGCGCGGGGGTCCCGTCGTCCTTGTCGGCCCCGCCTTGTGCTGAGGAGGAGTCCCCGGGGCCGTCACCGGAGGCAGCCGGGCGCGTCGGGGCCTGGGAGCCGACCTTCTGGTAGAGGCTCTGGATGCAGGAGGCGGTCAGCGGCCCAAAGCTGCCGGTGGCCGTGATGTTGTAGCCCAGGTCCCTCAGGGCCTCCTGGACCATGGTCACGTCCGCACCGGAGTCCCCCTCACCAATGTCCCGGTACATGGGGAAGGTACCAGCCAGGGCGAACACCGGCCGGTCATTGACCCAGGTCACCACCTGGCCGCTGCTGAGGTCCTCGCCCACGTTCACCCCGGTAGCGGTGACCACTGCGGTCCCGTTGGGGCGTGGAAGGGGCAGGCTGCGGGCCCCGCTGGCCTCAGCAGAGGCCATGACGGTGGTCTGCTCCTTCAGGTCACCACGAGTCACCTCCACCACGACGGCATTGGCGGAGGGCGGTGCGGCGGCTGCCTCGCGCTGTGCCGGGGACTCGAAGCGGGAGGCCAGTGCCCAGGTCCCGGCAACGAGTCCGACGGCGGCGACCACGGCCAGTACCGCCCACCACCAGCGCGCCCTGACGCCTTTCTCACGAGTGGCTGAGGAATCGGAGCGAGAGGTTCGGATGAGACGCATACTGGGTCCTAGGGGTGAGGTAAGGGAAATTCCACGGGGATTACGGGGGCGGTAGGCAGGTGGAGCTCAGACACCTCCCTTGGCGATAATCTCGCGGGCGCGGGCGGCCTTGGCCTGGTGATCTGCTAGGACAGGTGCCAGCTCGGCGCGGTGAGCGTCCACGAAGGCCTGGCGCGTGTCCCACTCCTGCTGGTAGAGGGTGTCGGTCCACCCCGAGGAGGCCCGACAGGCGGCGTCAGCGCTCGCCGTAGCGATCTCATCAGCTGACGGCGTAGCGATCGGCCTCCAGTTCCACTTGTCCCGAAGGGACTCAGGAAGTCCTCCCGTGGAACCCGCGTCCCAGGGACGGTCCGGCAAGTCAGAGATACCCAGGGGCGCCATGCACTCACGCCACGACGCAGCCGCCGCACTCAACTCAGGAGAGGTACGGTCTGTTCCCAGCCGGTTAAGCTGGGAACTAATAGAGGAAGGATCAGCCTGAGCGCCCTCAACCGACTTATTGAACCGCTCCTTAAACTCCTCCACGCTTACCCCCGCCACAGCAGCCTGCCCCTCCAGGTTACAGATACTTAGCTGGTCAAGGAACCCGTCACCTCTTCCGGCGTAAAGACTGCCTCCAGCGGCCTCGACCTCGTCCCTCAGAAGATCCCGAGGATCAGGGGCCTGATGGTATCCGAACTGGCTGGCAGTGGTCTCATTAAAGAAGGTGGAGATGCCGTCACCAGCAAGGTTGGCGGGCGCTGGCGCCGAAGCATCCATACGCACACGATAGTCAGAGAACCCGGCCTTGACCATGCAGTTCCTGGCTACAGTACCTTCGGCTTGAAGGGTCAAGGCCATAGTCTGCCCACCATAATAGGGATCAGTGGGAAGGGTCCAATGAGACTGGTCCTTCGTCACCTCGGCCCCTGTCGTCGTGACGGCGCTAGAAGCTGCAACTGTAGATGGCGAGGTTTGCCCACCAGGCGGCGCCGAAGCCCCCTGACCGCTTGTCTCCCCTCCCTGGGAGCACGCCCCCAGGACCATAATCACACCCAGCATGGCAGCACTAATAGAACGTAGGGACGAGCGACTGTCGGTCATTGTCTGTTCTCCTCATGGATAAGTACGTCGAACGGTTCAGGAACATAAAGCGCTATGGTTGTCAATACTATTGCTCTCTGGGACGCAAACCGTTATAGATGACATCCGAGACTGCGAGGCACCTTCCTGAAACCCCGAATCTGCACCGGGCTTCCCGTCGCCGCAGTCGCAGTCGCCCTCGTTGCTAGGGCACTACGACGTGTGCGATGGTCGCGATGCGGTACCTCCTACAGAGAATCATACACCTCTTACGTGTGAGCGCACCAGGATGACTCGACTTTCGACGAGCCTCCTGACCCATCTAGATACGCGGAAATGACTCGACTCCGTAGCAACCAACCATGAGGTGCCACCTAGGGCACCTCATGGTGGAGCTCTGGGTCCTCTTACTCGTTCCTGCCTAACCTTATGCTCCTCCCTTGGCGATAATCTCCCGGGCGCAGGCGGCCTCAGCCTGGTGCTCGGCTAGGACAGGTGCCAGCTCGGCGCGATGGGCGTCCACGAAGGCCTGACGCGTGTCCCACTCCTGCTGGTAGAGGGTATCGGTCCACCCCGATGAGGCCCGACACGCGGCGTCAGCACTCGCCGTAGCGATCTCATCGGCAGAAGGCTTACCCGTCGGCCTCCAGCCCCACTTGTCCCGAAGGGACTCAGGAAGGCCCATAGACCCTGCGTCCCAGGGACGGTCCGGCAGGTCAGAGATCCCCAGGGGCGCCATGCACTCACGCCACGACGCAGCCGCCGCACTCAACTCAGGCGAATTAAGGTCCACAGCAAGCCGATTGAGCTGGGATCCGATGGACGCAGGATTCTCTTGAACCGCATCTGCCGATCCTGCCGACTCTTGATGGCTCGCCTTGAACTCATCGACGCTCACCCCTGCCACCACGGCCTGCCCCTCTAGGTTGCAGATGTCCAATTGGTCAAAGAACTCATTGCTTTTTCCATTAAAAAGGTCACCCCCAGAAGCCTCGGTCTCCACCTCCAGAAGATCTCTCGGATCGGGAGCCCGACGGTATCCAAACTGCTTCGCAGTGGTCTCGTTAAAGAGAACGGAGATACCGTCACCAGCAAGGTTGGCGGGCGCTGGCGCCGAAGCATCCATACGCACACGATAGTCAGAGAACCCGGCCTTGACCATGCAGTTCTTGACCACGGTCTCCTCGGCCTGAGAAGTCAAAGCCGAAATTTGCCCACCATAGTAGGGGTCAGTGGGAAGAGTCCAATGAGACTGATCCTTCGTGACCTCGGCCCCAACGCCCCCCGCAGCAGAACTACCCGTGGAGGCGACCTGCCCACCAGGCGGCACCGAGGACCCCTGCCCGCTTGTCTCTCCTTCCTGAGAGCACGCCCCCAGGAGCGCGGTCAAACCTACTGTGATGACAATAATGGAGCGCACGCGTAAACGGTATGCGACCACTTCCTCTCCTCCTTAAGGGCAAGTTACCGAAAATCTAAAAACCATTGTACAGACAATGTCCGTGACGCCCCAGAATCTTCGGCGAGTTCCCAAAAAATCTAGAGGCGTCACGGACACTCTCTGCAATCACGAACCACCCTCTGCCCCGTTAGTGGCCTGAGACAACAAGTCACGCAAGCGGACTTTCTCGGCAGCTTGAACGTCCAGCTCCCGTTGCACATCGGCGTGATGAGCGGCAATGAAGGCAACCTGGCGGTCCCAGGTCAGGTCGTACAGGGCCTGGTTCCACCCCGAGGACTCACGACACCCGGCGTCAAAGGTCGCCACCTGGATCTCATCAGCACTGGCATCCCCCAGAGGCCACCAGTCCCAACGCTCCCTGAGCGACTCAGGCATAGCTTTATAGTTCTGCAGCGTCCAAGGAGCACTGGGCAGGTCACTAATACCCTGTGGTGCCATGCACTCCACCCAGGCCTTAGCTTGAGCAGCCAGGGCAGGATCAGAACTACTTACCACAAACTGGTTAAGCTCCGACTCATAAGATCCAGGCTTACTCATTGGCGGCTCACCCGTAGGAACCGGACCCTTCTCGCGCACAGTCGCCTCGTTCACGCAAGCATACATCTGGTCCTTAAATGCCTGCGACTTGTCCTCAAAATAGGAGCGATCCCTGTTCTCGACACCACCCGAACTGTAACGATAACCCGGATCCGGAGCCTTACGGTAACCGTACTTCTGCGCAATCACACTATTGAACAAAGCCGAGAAACCATGCGGATTAGTTTCCGGGTAGGGGACGTCGACCGAGGACAGGATCTCGTAGTCCGGGAACCCATGCTTTAGCATGCACTCATCTGTCCACACGTGCACCAGATGCACCTGCAGCCTTGAGAGCTCCTGATCGAAGATCACATCAAAAGGGAGAGCCCAGGTACTAATGTCCTTAGTAACCCCCAGCGAATTCTCCCCACCAGATGACGAACTAGGCTCCACCGCGCCATAACTAGCCCCCTCGGTGGATGACGCCACCTCGCCATCCACCGAGGTAGAGCAGGAACCAGTCACCGAACAGATAAGAACCAGGACAACTACGCTGCCTAGTCCGATCAAATGACTGATCATGCTCCTATGACTGTTCACCAGATCCACCGCCCCTTGGCTCCGCCGTAGATCTCACGCCAAGTCATGACGCTCCCCGTATTCGGCCCATACACGCCGTCAGGATAGAGCCCACTTGCGGACTGGAAGTTAACCAGAGCGTTTCTAGTGCCCGGCCCGAAGTACCCATCCCAGCTACTAATAGCATTGCTGTAGTACAGCCCAACCTGAAGCCTTTCCACCTCCTTCCTCCACGGACGCGGCACACCATCCTCATCAAGCCAGCAGCTCCGAGTAGACCAGCCACCACTTGAGTAGTAGCCGGGCACGTAGGCCCGCGGTTCACTGGAGCCACCCACGACCCGGACCGCGACTGACCACCCAGTGTTACACTCCGGCAGCCCAGCTGCGGACGCCGTCGACGGCATCACTCCCGCAACGATCAGGACACCGGCAGCGAGGATCGAGCTCACTCTCTTCAGCACAGACATTGTTACCCTCCTGTGAGAAACGGTCGGGGGGCCGCGGCCTCACGACCCCCTCCTTTAGGATCGCACCTTTTTGGCTCCGCCGCTCTTCACAAACGTTACAGTTTTCAGTACTGCGTGAGCCTGGCGGCCTTGAGGAGGAGCTCCGTACGGCTGCTGCAGCCGAGCTGACACCGGATCTTCATCTGGTCCCGGCGCACACTCTCCTCGGAGTACCCGATGGCCTTCGCGATCTCCTTGTTCTGGTAGGAGAGGACCAGCATGTCGTACACTGTCCGCTGGCGCTTCGGCAGCTTCCTCACGCCCTCGAGGAAGTCCGCGTTCTCCTCCCGGAACCGGGCCTGCCGCCGGTAGCCCTCCACCAGGAGCCTCGTCGGCTCGGGGCCGAGCACCTGCTGCCCCTGGGAGGCTGCACGCAGACCCCTGGCAATGTCGTCCACTCCCATGTCCTTGGTCAGGAACCCCATCGTCTCGGTGGCCAGGACCTTCTCGATGTAGTCCTCAGGCACCAGCCCCGAGAGGATGACAACCTTCGTATCCGGATAACACTCAGTTATGACCTTGGTCACCTCAACGCCATCCATAGATGGCATAGCAATATCTACAAGTGCCACGTCTACCTGACACTTCTCCAGCGCATTAAGAGCCTCACGACCGTCTCCAGCCACAGCGACCACGTCAATGTAGGGGACGGTGCCGAGGAGACTGCTGAGCTGACGGCGGTACCCCTCGTCATCATCAGCCAGGAGTACGCGGACCGGCTCCTTCTTCTCCGAGGCAGCACCAGTGTTCTCAGTCATGTTCTTCCTCCTTGTCTAGCGGCACCTCGTCGGTGCCGTGATCTGTTCCTACCCCTGCCGCGGGGTGCGGCAGGGCGACTCCAAGCAGCCAGTCGTCCTTCAGGGGCCCGTAGCTGACGTAGCCTCCGACCTGCTCAGCCCGGCGCGTCAGCATGGTCAGGCCCATGCCGCCTTCCAGCCCCCTGCGCCAGGCCTCCTCGGGCGTGCCCGACGGGGCCGTCGTAGACCTGACCATGAGCTCGACCTGGTCCGGGTCAAGCACCACCTGGACCCTCACCGACGTCCCTCGTCCGGCGTACTTCAGGGCGTTGAGGCAGCCCTCCCTCAGCGCCACCGCCAGTACCGACAGGCGGGGACCGTCAAGCACCTCAGCCAGCTCCTGCTCCGAGGGGACTGAGGGGCGGAGCTCAAGGCCGGCAGCAGCCAGGAGCGTCCTGTACTCCTTCAGGACCGCCACCCAGGACCCGTCGTCTCGGACCGCCTCAGCCGCCGGGGTGCTCGCGTGAATGATCTGGCGGATCTGCCGCATCGCGCTCTGGGCGTCGGCCAGGATCTGCTCCTCGCACACCTGCGTGCGGTCCCTAGACGGCTCGCGGATCAGGTACTCCGTGTTCACCACGATCCGGGCCAGACAGGCCACCACCGAGTCATGGAGCTGCGCGGCCAGGAGCGAGCGCACCCGGGAGTCCTCGGCCTCCACCCTGAGACGCCAGTACCCGACCTGCTCGTCGGCCACCTGTAGGCGGTCCTTATAAAGACGGACTACCAGCCCGACCCCGACCCCCACGACGATCTGGAAGGACCACGCCACGAAGGGCCGGACACGGTCGGGGTCACCACCTATGACTGAGCCAGCCAGCAGGGCCGTGCCCGCTACGAGTACGGCCAGGTTCCAGCGACGTGCCACCCAGCCGCCGATCACCAGGACCGAGCCGATTGCCGGCGCCGTCAGCACGGCGACGTCGCTGGGAAGAGCGTTCACCACCGCCGTCACCACCAGGGCGGCACCGCCCGCGAGCCGTGGGTACCAGCCCGAGAGCCCCACGCAGACCGTTATGACGGCTGAGGCGAGAAGAGTGAGCCCTGACGGCCTCTGGACGCCTGGCGGGATCCAGTCCAGGACCAGGAGGGCCAACGCCGCCCCCGCCGGGACCACCTCCCGACGAGCGAGGATCCGCTCTGCCTGACGCCGCAGAGGGAGCTGGCCACCAATGCCAGCCACCTGCCCGGCGCTCATACCTGGCACCACCACAGCCAGGGGAAGAACCGGCAGGTCAGTGCCCCGCCTCCACCCAGGAGGACCTCACCGTCCGGCAACGACGGGGAGGTGGCACCAACCGTGAGGAGCACGACCAGGACGAGGGAGACGAGGGAGGAAAGGGAGGGGATGTGGATGTACCTATAAGTCATGAGACCCTCTATCGGGGATAACTATACATCCATTTCAGTATCTCATGCAGAACGCTCCCGCGCAAGACACAGTTTGGTAACGATCGGGATCAGGTCGGCCCGGCCCCACCAGCGTGAGACCGGGCCGACCGTGTGGCTCGCGACCCCTAGGGCCGCGGCGGTACCGCCCCTTGCGGGCAGCTGCTCAGCGCTTGGCGGAGCCGACCGAGCCGAGGCGCTCACAGGCCTCGACCACGCGGGCGGCCATGCCCTCCTCAGCAGCCTTGCCCCAGGCGCGGGGGTCGTACTTCTTCTTGGAGCCGACCTCGCCGTCGACCTTCAGGACGCCGTCGTAGTTGCGGTACATCCAGTCCGCGATCGGGCGGGTGAAGGCGTACTGGGTGTCGGTGTCGACGTTCATCTTGATGACGCCGCGCACCGCGGTGGCGATCTCCTCGTCGGTGGAGCCGGAGCCGCCGTGCATGACCAGGTCGAACGGCGAGTCCTTGACCCCGACCTTGGTCTGGAGGCGGTCACCGAGGCGCTTGGCGACGTCCGCCTGGATCTCGCCCAGGATCTCCGGGCGCAGCTTGACGTGACCGGGCTTGTAGGAGCCGTGCACGTTGCCGAAGGTCAGCGCCGTGATGTAACGGCCGTTCTCGCCCAGGCCCAGGGCCTCGATGGCGCGGTAGGCGTCGTCGGCAGTGGTGTAGAGACTGGCGTTCTCCTCACCCTTGATGCCGTCTTCCTCGCCGCCGACGGCGCCGATCTCGATCTCGAGGACGGTGTGGGCCGCGTGGGAGCGCTTGAGCATGTCCACGGCGATCTCAATGTTGTCGTCCAGGGACTCCGCCGAGCCGTCCCACATGTGGGACTGGAACACCGGCAGCTCGCCGCGCTTGACCTGGTCGGCCTCGATCTCCAGCAGCGGGTGGATCCAGCACTCAAGGAACTTCTTGGGGCAGTGGTCCGTGTGGAGGCCCACGATGCCGGGGTAGAGGTCGCCGACGGCGCGGGCGTAGCTGGCGAAGGCGAGGGAACCAGCGACGCGGTCCAGGCGGGAGGAGCCGGACCAGTAGGCAGCGCCGCCGTTGGAGATCTGGACGATACCGTCAGACTCGGCGTCGGCGAAGCCCTTGAGGGCAGCGGAGAGGGTCTGGGAGCTCGTGACGTTGATCGCGGGGATGGCGTACTTGCCAGCCTTGGCGCGGTCAAGCATGTCCGCGTAGGACTCCGGGGTTGCGATGGCCACTAGATGCCTCCTGAAGAATGGTGAGTCAGTGGTGCAGGGCTCATTGTTCCACGGATCGGCCGATCCTGGAAGCGGATCATGGTCCCAGGTCACACTTCGATGCTCTATTTTTTCACCCTGGGCGATGCCTCTTAGCACTCTCGGGTCGAGAGTGCCAGAATCGAGGTGTCCGGGAAGGGCGCGAGGCGCGCCCCTCCCGCCCGGTTCCCGGAGGCTCCGGGACCGTGACCACAGGAGGTGGTTGACATGGCAACACCGTCGTCCTTCGATCCCTTCCGCGACCTGGACCGCTGGCTCACCAACGGCCTGGTGCGCACCCCCGCGTCCGTGGGCATGCCGCTGGACCTGTACCGCAAGGGCGAGTCCTTCGTGGCCCACATCGACCTGCCCGGCGTCGACCCCGCCACGATCGACGTGGACGTGGAGGACCGGACCCTCACCGTGCGCGCCGAGCGCCCCGCCCGAGACGAGGACGGGGTCCAGTGGCTCGCCCACGAGCGTCCCTCGGGCACCTTCGCCCGCCAGCTCACGCTGGGCTACGGCCTGGCGCTGGACCGCATCTCCGCCACCTACACCGACGGCGTGCTCACGCTGACGATCCCCGTGGCGGAGGAGGCCAAGCCCCGCAAGATCGAGGTAGTGCACTCCAAGGCGGCCCAGCCCATTATCGAGGCCGAGCCGAAGGCCTGAGCCGGTCCGGCACCCCGGGCCTGGTGGACCTGGTCTGGTGGGCCCGACCTGGTGGGCCCGGCCTGGCGGGCTGGCCGGCACTTCGAGCCGGGCCCGGTGGGCTCGGTCTGGTAGGCGGCCAGCACCAGGCCCCGGGGCAGCCGAGCCCTCTGACGGCCTGTCAGCCTCGCAGTGGGGCTGACAGGCCGTTCGCGGCTCTTGAGCCTCGGGGCTCGCCAGGAAGCGAGTCCCGCGCCACCCCAGGCGTCGCGACCTGCGACCCGAGGATCCGGCTGGTCAGGGTTCCCGCGAACCCGCGCCCCCAGGCGTCGCGACCTGCGGGCCCCTGAGACGGCGACGCTGGTGCGGCCCGCAGGTCGCGGTCAGCCGGGGTCTCGGTCAACCGGGGTCACGGTCAGGACCCTGACCGTCCTGACGTCAGGGCACGTCAGTCCGGGGCGGGTCCGCCGTGCTGGAGGATCCAGGTGTGCATTGCCACCGCGGCCGCCGCCGCCACGTTAATAGAGCGGGTCGAGCCGTACTGCCCGATACGCAGGACGCGGGAGCAGCTGGCCAGCAGACCCGAGCTGATCCCCTCCCCCTCGCTGCCAAAGACCATCAGGCAGCGCTCAGGCAGGGACTCGCCCTCCAGGAGGCGGGCGCCCGGGACGTTGTCAATACCCACCACCTCGTAGCCCTCGCGCTCCGCCCACGCCAGGAGCTCGGCGGCCTGGGGGTGGTGGGTGACGCTGAGGTAGCGATTGGTGACCATGGCGCCACGCTTGTTCCAGCGGCGTCGGCCGACAACGTGGACCCCACCCACATTGAAAGCGTTGGCACTGCGCACGATCGAGCCGATATTGAGGTCCTGGCTGACGTTCTCAATGGCCACGTGCAGGCTGTGGGCGCGGGCAGCCAGGTCGGCACGGATCGCCTCCACCGACCAGTACCGGTAGCGGTCCACGACATTACGCCGGTCCCCGGCAGCCAGCAGGGCCGGATCGTAGCAGGGGTCGGTGGGCCAGGCGGCCTCTCCCCCGGGCCAGGGACCCACCCCCACCTCGCGACGGTCGGCGGGGACGTCCTCCTCCGGGCGCTGACGGTCGGCGGGGGCATTCCCCTCCGGGCGATCCGGGTACGACGCACGCGGCCGGTACCCACCCTCGGGCAGGTCAGAGGCCGAGGCCGACCAGGTCACTGCGCTTCCTCGGGCGAGTAACGAGATCCCCTGAGAAACCCCTCGACGAGTGCGTCGTCACCGTGCGCGCCAGACGGCCTGGCACGGCAGCTCAGTGCGCGGAGCCGGTCAAGGAACCCACGGGCCCCGTCCCGGGTGAACCGGGCCGGGACACCGGCACTACCCGGGGCAGCCACGAAGAACCAGCTCGACACCAGGGGCCGCCAACTCCGTGACGGCAGAACTATGCGCAGCACAGCAAAGTCTCCGAAATCGAAACCGGGTATGAGGCGTGATCACGAGGACGTGGCTCGCACCGCCGGACGTCTCCCTCAGCCCAGTCCCAGGTCGTCCAGGCCCAGGGCGGCGTGGTAGGGCAGACCCGCTGCCTCGACGCGCTCGCGCGCACCGGTGTCACGGTCCACGACCACGGCCACGGCCAGGACCTCGGCCCCCGCCTCCCGCAGGGCGGCGACCGCCTCCAACGGGGAGCCGCCGGTGGTGGAGGTGTCCTCCAGGACCACCACCCGCCTGCCGGCGACCTCCGGGCCCTCGATACGCCGTCGCATACCGTGGTCCTTGGCCGCCTTACGCACCACGAAGGCGTCCAGGTCCAGGCCGCGGGAGGCGGCGGCGTGGAGCATGGCGGTAGCCACCGGGTCGGCACCCATGGTCAGGCCGCCGACGGCGTCAATGTCCTCCGGCCCCAGGCCCGCCTCCTCCAGCATGTCGAGCATGACGTGGCCAATGAGCGGGGCGGCCTCATGGTGCAGGGTGGCACGGCGCATGTCCACGTAGAAGTCGGACTCCAGGCCCGAGGCGAGGGTGACCTTGCCGCGCACGACGGCCAGCTCCTCAACGAGCTGGGCGAGGCGGGCGCGCTGGGAATCGTTGGTACTCACGGCTTTTAGGTTAGGCGACGGCGTCACCCAGTGGCACCTCGGAGGCCTTGGTGCGGTCTGCTCTTAGGCAGCGGTCTGTTCTCGGGCAGTGGTTCGCTCCAGGCCAGCGCGTGGCCAACGACCTGATCTCGGGCAGTGGTCTGCGGCAGTGGCCTGCTCTCGGGCAGTGGTCTGCTCCTGGGCGGTGGCCGGTTCTTGGGCAGTGGCACGCCCCCGGCCAGCCGTAGAGGCCGGGCCGCATGCGCCGGGGGCGTTTGCGCTGCGTTCGGCTGCAGAGGCCAGGGGCGCACGACAGAAAGCCAGCCCGGCGGAGGCCTGACGGGAAGTCGGCCCGGCGGAGCCAGCCTAGGATGAAACTGGCCTGACGGAGTCAGCTCGGGAGGACCGGAAGGAGTGACCCGGCAGGAAGCCAGCCTGGCAGGAGAAGCTGGCGGCCGCCACCACAGCACGGGCCCCGGTAGCGGCGCCAGACCTCAGGCCCCTCAGGCCAGGGCTGCGACAGCGGCCTCGTAGTCGGGCTCCTGACCGATCTCGGGCACCTGCTCAGCGTGGAGGACCGTACCGTCGGCGTCAAGGACCACGACGGCACGCGACAGCAGGCCTGCCAGCGGCCCGTCGGCAATGGTCACGCCGTAGTCGGCCCCGAAGGTGGAGCGGAAGACGGAGGCGGTGACGACGTCGTCAATCCCCTCAGCCCCGCAGAAGCGGCCCAGCGCAAAGGGCAGGTCAGCCGAGACGCACAGGACCGTGGTGCCCTCCAGGGCGGCGGCACGCTGGTTGAACCGGCGCACGCTGGTGGCGCACACGCCGGTGTCAATGGACGGGAAGATGTTGAGGACGAGCCGCTGGCCGCGCAGAGACGCGCTGGTCACAGGCGCCAGGTCGGCGCCGACGAGCTCGAAGCCGGGTGCGGTGGTGCCGACGGCGGGCAGCTCCCCGACGGTCGTGACGGGGGTTCCGTGGAAGGTGATCTCAGCCATGACCCCATAATGGCAGGCCTTTAGTCCTATGCGCAATGGTCCGGGCTCTGGTGTGAGCCCCCAGGCAGTGGCGTGTCCCAGCCGAGGCCGCGGACCTGGGGCCTGCCGCGAGGACCCGGCGGCAACGGCATCGGCAGTTGCACATTCATCCGTGGAGCGCCAGTAGGTCGTTGGCGCCATTGCAACGATTCGCTGACCCCGGGGCGGTCGGGAGGACTAATGAATGTGCAACGGCGTCGGTGTTGCACATTCATCCGTGTCCCAGGCCCTGACTCGCGCCACGGATCCGCATGATTCCGCGGTTCCAGCAGCCAGGGCGGCAGAAAGAATGTGCAACTCGGGCCGCGCCGACAATGCCTAAGGCTTAGGGCCGCGCACCAGGGGCAGCGGCCGGCCGCGCGTGGTTCACCGAGCACTTCGCCTCAGGCCGCGCACCAGGGGCGGCAGCAATCTCCGGGGGCATCCCCTCCCAGGCGAATCCTCAGGGCCGCGCACCAGGGGCGGCGGGCCGGTGGGTGGCTTCAGTAGTGGGTGGCTTCAGTAGCGGGTGGCTGACGAGGCGTGCCCGGCGACCCGGCGCACCAGCCACCGGGGGCTCAGGCGCAGGAGGGCGGCCGCCGCCTGGTAGCGCAGGGTGGGGGTGCAGATGACCTGGCCTCGGCGCACCGCGTCCAGGGCCTGGCGGGCCACCTCCTGGGCGTCGGTCCAGACCAGGGACGGCCACACGTCCTCCATGTGGGCTCGCTCGTGGAACTCGGTGCGGGTCAGGCCTGGGCACACCACGGTGGCGCTCACCCCGGTACCCTTCAGCTCGGTGGCCAGCCCCTCGGTGAAGGTCCGCACCCAGGCCTTGTGGGCGGCGTAGGTGCCCATGGCCGTCAGGGAGGCCAACGAGGCGATATTGAGCACCGCGCCGTGACCGCGCTCCACCATGCCGGGCAGGGCCGCGTGGCTGAGCTCCATGACCGCGCCGACCATGACCTCCAGGGCGCGGCGCTCCCTGTCTACGTCCCCGCCCACGAAGGCCTGCCCCAGGCCGAAGCCCGCGTTGTTCACCAGCAGATCCACCGGACGACGGGCTACCTCCTGGGCGGTCCGTGGCCCGCGGGCCGACCGGGCCCCTGCCGCTCCCGTCCTCAGCAGGCGCTGGGCAACCTTCTGGCGGCCCTGCGCAGTGGAGAGGTCGGCGGGCAGGACCTGCGCCCCCACGCCCGCTACCTGGCGCAGGTCCTCGGCCAGGACGGCCAGGCGCTGATGGTCTCGGGCCACCAGGACCAGGTCGTGCCTGGCTGCGGCGAGCTGCCAGACCAGCTCAAGCCCGATCCCCGAGGTGGCGCCGGTGACGAGTGCGGTTCCCATGTCCCAAGGCTACGACGTCGCCCGCAACCTCCCAGCCACCACTCGCGAGAACGGTACTTGTTCGCCGTGAGAACGGTACTTGTTCGTCGCGAGAACGGGTGGCGTTCGGGGCGCCGGGGCGCCTGTCACGTACCCGGCGTGGATCGGGACAGGCTACGGACCTCCCTGGGGCCAGGACCCCGGCCTGCGGGCACCAGGCGATTGCTGCGGCCTCCCGCTGGAGCGGCAGCGGGGCCACCGGCCCGCAGACACCAGGCCGTCTGGCTCTCGACGAATGCCGTGGCCACTCCCAGGCAGCCCTTGCCCACGGGCAACCAGGCCGCCGACGTGCCCGTTGGCGGGCACCTGCCCCACTACCCTGCCCCACAAAGCATCAGGGCACTGACGTCTTCCGTGAGGACGACGAGGACAGCCAGCCCCAGCCTGCGCAGCACCGGCCTCCTCGACGCCGTAGTCCTCATGGAGCCCCTCGGCCAGCCCCGACCTACGCAGCACCAGGCACCACTCGCACGCACCACCAGTGCGTGAATGATCACCTCAACTCACCCGCACGGGCACCAGTCACCAGAGGTCGGGACGGGAGTGGTCCGGCGGCCCCGGGCCTGGATCCGCAGACCGTGACAGCCCAGCCGCCCTCCCCCACCGAAGCGAACAAGTACCGTTCTCGCGGCGAACAAGTACCGTTCTCGCGACGAACAAGTACCGTTCTCACGAGCAACAAGTACCGTTCTCGCGAAGAGGGGCGGGTGGGACAGGGAAGCGGGGCAGGGCGGGCAGTAGGCGGTAGATATGACGGTGCCCGCCACCACTGCTGGTGACGGGCACCGTCGGGGTCCCCACCCCAAACCTGTCAGCCCTTGACAGAGCCAGCTGCGAGGCCGGCCTGCCAGAAGCGCTGCAGGAAGAGAAAGATCACGGCCAGCGGGAGCACGCCGAGAAGGGCTCCCTGGAGAACCGCGCCATACGTCGGGTCGAAGTACGACATCATGCCGTACAGACCCAGTGTCACCGGCTTGAGCTCGGTGCTGTTGGTCACCATCATGAGCGGCAGGAGGAAGTTGTTCCAGGTCGCCACGAAGATGAACAGGAAGATCGTCACCATCGCGGGGGCCAGGAGCCGCAGCACCATGGTGAAGAAGATGCGGAACTCCCCGGCGCCGTCGATCCGGGCCGCCTCAAGCAGCTCGTCAGGCACTGACGTCGCAGCGTACATGCGTCCCAGGAAGACGCCGAACGGGCTCACGCAACTGGGAATGATAATAGACCAGATGGTGTCGGTCAAACCCAGGGAGTGCATCACAATGTACAGGGGGATCGTCAGCAGCGCAATCGGCAGGAGCAGTCCGCCCAGGACCGCGAGCTGGAGGACGTTGGCCCCCCGGAACTTGAACTTGCTCATGCCGTAGCCGGCCATGACGGAGATCAGCGTACCGATCACCCCGGCCACGGTGGAGTAGAACACGGAGTTGGCCACCCAGCGCCAGAACATGCCGTCGGTCCACGCCATGAGGGCGTTGTAGTTGGCCTTCATGGTGGACAGCGGGTCCTCGCTGAGGCCCAGGCTCCCCTCGCTCAGCTGGGCGTTGGTCTTCGTCGCCGAGACAATGAGCCAGTACAGCGGGAAGAGGAAGTACAGGAGGACCAGGACCAGGACGAGCCAGGTCGCCAGCTTGGCCCCGTCGGAAGGCTCCAGGGAACGGGCGTGGTCCGCCTTGCTGGGCCGGTACCACCGGCCGTCAGGGAGGGTGGCCATCGCGCGCCGGTCGCGGCGTAGCGTGGCGTCGGTGCTCTCGTCGTCGGTGGCATCCTCCTCCACGTCGTCAGTCACAGTGTCACTCTGAGTGGTGTCGCTCATGGTCGTCCTCACTTGTCCACACGGGTCTGGACGAAGGCGTAGACAGCCGCCAGGCCCCCGGCAACCAGGGCCATGACGATGGAGATCGCCGAGGCCATGTGCGGGTCGCCCGGAGAGGTCATCATGGTGTTGTAGGCCATCATCATCGGCGTGTAGTTCTTCCCCATCCAGGCCTGGGAGCTGGCCATAATGGTGGGCTCGTTAAAGAGCTGGATGGTGCCGATAATAGACAGCAGCACGGTGAGCAGGGCTGCCCCGGAGAGCATCGGGATCTTAATGCGGGTGGCGATCTGGAAACCGCTCGCACCGTCCAGGCGGGCCGCCTCGTAGAGGTCGGTGGGGATCGCCTGGAGGGCGGCCAGGAAGACCAGCATGTTGTAGCCGGTAAAGGTCCACGTAGTCATGTTGGCCATTGAGGCCAGGATAATGTTCTTCCCGAAGAAGTTAATACCGGTCAGGCCGGTGAGGGGCCCCAGGTGCGGGGAGTAGATGTAGAGCCAGACCATCGCGGCGACGACACCGGGGATGGCGTAGGGGAGGAAGTAGCCCAGACGGAAGACCGTGACCCGCCTGATCAGGTAGGAGTCCAGGACCAGGGCCAGGACCAGGGCGGAGATAATCATGACCGGGATCTGGAAGGCCGCGAACAGGAGGACCCGTCCCATCCCGACCCAGAAGTCCCCGTTGGTGACCACCGCCTCGAAGTTGTCCAGGCCGGAGAAGGAGGTGACACGCTCCCCGCCCCCGTAGAGGCCGCCGCCCACGGACTTCGTGGTAAAGAAGGCCTGGTAGATGGAGACAATAATCGGCACCACGAAGGTGACGGCGAAGAACAGGGTGAACGGGGCCGCGAAGATCCACCCGTAGACGGTGTTACGGAATCTGCGCGCCCTGATCGCCCTGATGTTCGCGGCGTTTGCCGCGGCAGGTGCTGTGCTCATGAAGGTCCTTATGTGCTGGGGGATGGAGTCGCCGCGCGGACCGGGGATGGGAGGCCCTCAGCCTGCGGGCCGGGCCTGGGCCCAGGTGCCGGAGCCGCCCGTCGCGTCGGCCGACGCGGGGCTGTCCTGGACGACCTGGGCCCGGGTACCGGGCCCGGCTGGCAGCTGGCGTCCGGGGCGACGCCCTGGCCGCTCCGAACCGCCGCCGGTGGGGAGGCGGGAGCCCCACCTCCTCACCGTGGTGGGTCACTCCTTGACGGAGATCCCCTGGGCCTTGAGGGTGGTCAGCGAGGTCTCCTGGGCCTTGGAGAAGATGTCGGCGACCTTGGCGCTGCCGAGGGTGACGTTGCCGCCGACCTCCGCCATGGCGCTGGTGACCTTAGGCCATGTCGGGGCGTAGGGGAAGTTCGGGTTCATGGTGGCGTTGGCCTCGGCCAGGAAGCCGAAGACGTCCTGCCCGCCCCAGAGCTTCTTGAGGGCCTCGGGGGTCTCGGGCTTGCCGGTGGTGGCGGCCACCACCAGGCCCTGGGAGACGAGGGCCGGGATCTGCTGGTTGAACCAGTCGGCGAACTTGAGGGCCTCGGCGGGGTGCTTGCAGCCCTTGATGACGGCAATGGCCGAGCCGCCGTCGGCGCCGGTGGCGTCCTTGGTGACGCCGTCGAACTTGGGCAGGTAGGCGACCTGCCACTTGGTCTCCGTCACACCGAGGTCACCGAGGATGAAGCCGGGCTCCCAGCCGGCGGCGACAGTGCCGATGAGGCTGCCGTCCTTGAGGGCGGCACCGAAGGCGTCGCCCCAGCGGCCGTCGGAGGGGACGAAGATGAGGCCCTCGTCAAGGAGCTCCTGGTAGACGGTGGCGACCTTCTTGGAGATCTCGGAGTTGCAGTCCACCTTCCAGGTGGTGCCCTCCGGGGTGTACCAGGAGGCGCCGGCGGCGGCGGCCTGGCCGGACATGAGGTAGCCGACCTCGTCGCCCTGCCAGGAGGCGATGTACTTGCCCGAGGCCTTGGCGGTCTTGGCCGCCTCCTTGAGCTCCGCCCAGGTGGTGGGGACCTTGATGCCCAGGGCGTCGAAGGCGGCCTTGTCGTAGATGTAGACCAGCGGGCCGGTGTCCTGGGGCAGGCCGACGACGACCGAGTCGAGCTTGCACTGGGCCATGGGACCGGCGGCGTAGTTCTTCTCGTAGCCGCCCTCCTTGAACTGGGCGGCCACGTCCTCCAGGTCCCCGGCCAGGAACTCGGCGGCGATCTCGCCGTAGCCGACCTGGGCCAGGTCGGGGGCGTCACCGGACTTCACGGCCTGGGCGATCTTGGCGTAGGACTCGTCGGCCTTGCCGTCGAACTTCTTGGCCGTCACCTGGATGCCGGGGTTCGCCTGGTTCCACTGGGCGACGACGTCGTCGACCTTGGTCATGCCCTCCTTGTCGGGCAGGCGGTGCCAGTAGGTGATCTTCACGACCTCGCCGCTGCCCGCGGCGCCAGAGTCGCCCGTGGTGTCAGACCCGCCCGTGGCGGAGGTGTCCTTCTTGTCCGAGCCGCAGGCGGCCAGGGTAGCCAGGGCGGCGGCAGCGATGCCGCCAGCCAGGACCTGGCGGCGGGATGCGTACATGGTGGTCTTCATGGGAACCCTTCTCTGTAAGCGCAAGACCGAGCTCCCGTGCTCGGTCTTGATCGATTGCCATGTGAAGCGCTTGACTCCACGCACAGAGTACGAAGTGGCAGGCATCTCGTCAAGTGCGTTGTCTGACCTCCTGGCGGGAATCTGGCCGCGTACCGCGCCTGCCTGGGCAAAAGCACATCAGTGCGGTGCGCCACAGGGGGTGCTGGCGTCCCGCACGTGACGAAACCGTGATTTCTGGCGGCCCGCGCGACATCGAGGGGCGGCCGGGAGATGGCACCGGGCCAGGTTACCGGGCTCTGTCCCCGGGGCTACCGCGCCCCCACCGACGAGGCCCCACCGACGAGGCCTCACGCAGCCCAGGGCCTCGCCGCACCCGGCCCGCCGCCGGGGTCAGCCAGGGGCGAGGCCTTGTGCCACCTAGGGCCTCGGCCCCCTGCCTCCAGGGCGCCGCGTCCTCGACACCTGTCCCACCCCGTCTCGACACCTGTCCCACCCCGTTAGGCTGCCCCCATGCGCCTGGCAACCTGGAACGTCAACTCCGTCCGCACCCGCACCGAGCGCGTCATCCGCTTCCTGGAGCGCCAGGACATAGACGTGCTGGCCATCCAGGAGACCAAGTGCCGCCCCGAGCAGTTCCCCTACCTACCTTTTGAGGCCGCTGGCTACGAGGTGGCGGTCCACGGGCTGGACCAGTGGAACGGGGTGGCGATCGCCTCGCGCGTCGGCCTGTCCGACGTCGTCACCTCCTTCCCCGGACAGCCCACCTGGGTCGCCGGCCAGGGGAAGGAGCCCGTGGTCGAGGCCCGCGCACTAGGCGCCACCGTGGGGGGCGCATCAGGCACCGGGACCACTGGGGGTGCCGGGATCGGTGGGGGTGCCGGGGGCACCGGGCCCGCTGGGGACACCAGGACCGCCAGGGACGCCGGGGGCACCAGGAACACCGGGCCAGCCACGGGCACCAGGGATGGTGGCGGCGGGAGTGCCGAGGGGTCCGAGAATGCTACGGCCCCCACCGACACGGCCAGGGACGGCAGGGCCACCGCAGGCAGCGGGGACAGCGGGACCGCCAAGGACGCCACGGCGACCGGCGTCCCACGCCCGGTACGGCTGTGGAGCCTGTACGTCCCCAACGGGCGCGAGCTCACCCACCCCCACTACACCTACAAGCTGGAGTGGCTGGCCCGGCTGCGCGACGCCGTCGGCTCCTGGCTGGAGGCCGACCCGGACCTGCCCCTGGCTCTCGTGGGCGACTGGAACGTGGCCCCCCGCGACGAGGACGTGTGGGACGTGTCGGCCTTTGCGGGAGCCACGCACGTCTCGGCGCCCGAACGGGAGGCGTTCGCCGCCTTTGAGTCAGTGGGCATGAGCGAGGTGACTCGCTCACATGTGACCAACTACACCTTCTGGGACTACCAGCGCCTGCGTTTTCCCCGCAACGAGGGTATGCGCATTGACTTTGCCTACGCCTCACCGGCCCTGGCCGCGCGGGTGGTAGGAGCAGCCATTGACCGCGACGAGCGCAAGGGCAAGGGGGCCTCGGACCACGTGCCCGTCATTGTCGAGCTGGACTGAGGGGCCCAGGACGCGGGACGGCCTCGGCATTGACGACCCCGCGGTCAGGGACTCGGAGAGACCCGGCCCCAGACGCCAGGCGGCCTCATGCGTCTGGACGCCGTCGGCGTCGGGCGCGATCACTCCCGACCCCAGACACGGGGTGGTCTCATGACTGTGCAACACCACCACCCGGCACCCGACCCCCATACCACCAGCAGGCGTCGCTCTGGCCAGCCACTGTCGTACTCGGCAGGATCCCCAGGAGGGCTCCGACCCCCGCACCACCAGTAGGCGTCGCGACCCCCGCAACCGGGCCCCGCCCCACCCGCACTGCACGGCACACAGCGGAACATTTTGTGCAGAAGGTAACCGATTGCACACAAAGCGACCTAGATTCGTCACTTTCTACACAAAACGTTACCTTGTGCACAAAATGTCACCCTGTGCACAAAACGTCCCCGTACACCACTCCCACCCACACAACCAGGAACTCCGACCCCCCACAGACAGAACCCACCCCAGGAACCTCAGACCAACCCCAAAGACCCCACACACAACCAGCCCCCCACCCCACCCACACCACAAACACCAACCCCACGAACAAGTACCGTTCTCACGACAAACAAGTACCGTTCTCGCGGAGAGGGCGCGGGCCTCACAGGGCCAGGATCTGGTCGCACAGGGCTGGCCAGCTCGCCTTGTGGACGGCACCGAAGGGCTGCTCGCCCAGGAAGACGGCCTGCCGCCCGGCCACCGGGTCCACCCACACAAAGCTCCCGGACTGCCCGAAGTGCCCGAAGGTCGCCGGACTGTTGCGGCTACCGGTCCAGTGGGGGGACTTGTGGCCGCGCACCTCCAGCCCCAGGCCGAAGCCGTTGGGCACCTGGCGCCCGTAGCCCGGCAGGACGCCGTCGAGCTGAGGGAGGAAGGGAGTGCGGGCCAGCGCCGCCAGGTCGGCCGAGACCAGCCGGGGCGCGGCGAGCTCACGGGCGAAGATGGACAGGTCCGCCGCCGTGCCGCTGCCCGAGTACGCCGGGGAGCCGGGCACCAGGACGCTGGCCATACCCAGCGGCTCCAGGACGGTGGTCTCCACCCAGGCCTCCAGGGGCGTGGCCGTGGCCTCCTGGAGCCGCTGGCCCAGGATCTCAATACCGCAGTTGGAGTAGACGCGCCGGGTGCCGGGGGCGGCCAGGACGGCCGGGGAGTCAAAGGCGACGCCCGAGGAGTGGGACATGAGGTGCGCAATGGTGGCCCCGGGCAGCTCCGGGCCGGCCGGGTCGTCCAGGGCGAGCAGGCCGCGGTCGACGGCGACCAGGGCCGACCAGACCACCAGCGGCTTGGTGACGGAGGCCAGGGGGTGGACGGCGTCCACGTCCCCGGCGCGGGCAATGACCTGTCCGTCCTGGGTGACGACCAGGGCCGTAGGGAGGCTGAAGGCTGACAGCGCCGGGAGGCGGGCCGGGTGGGCGCCGGGGGCGGTGGACGTCGTCTGGTCCGTCATGGAGCGATGCTAGCCCGCGACGGGGCGCACCCGGCGCCTGGGCCAGTCCTGAGCGGCGGGTCCTAGCGCAGGGCCAGGCGCTGCTCGTGGAGGACCTCCAGGACCGGGGACTGGGCGGCAGGACCCTGGCCCAGGGCCCGCACGATCTGGGTGGTCCAGGCGTCCACCCGGCGGTTGGCGTCCCGCAGGTCGTAGTACTCCTCCACGCGGGCGTCGTACTCCTCCAGGGCGGCCTCGTCCAGCTCGGGGTAGGAGTCGACGGCGCAAGTCACCGCACGCGGCAGACGCGGCTTGTACTGGGGCTCCTGGTCCGGGTGCCCCACGAGGAGGCCCAGGACGGGGAAGGTGCGCTCAGGCAGCCGCAGGGCCCGGATAAGGCGGCGCGGGTCGCCCAGGACGCTGCCGAGGTAGACCGTCCCCAGCCCCAGGGACTCGGCGGCCACGACGACGTTCTGGGCGGCGATCACGGCGTCCTCCATGCCGGCCAGGAACAGGTTGGTGCGCTCCAGGGGCTCCAGGTCGGCCCCGGCGCGCTGGCGGATGAGGGCGTTGCGGTACAGGTCGACGACGAAGACCAGCAGCTCGCCGCGTGAGCCCCCGACGTAGGGCTGACCGGAGGCGGCGTGGACCTCCTCGCGGACGGCGGGGTCGAGCACCCGGATAATGGTCAGCTGCTGCTGGAAGCCGGAGGTGGCGCTGTGGCGGGCGACGTCCAGGAGGGTGTCCACCACCTCCGGGGCCAGCGGCTCGGAGGTGAAGGCGCGGATGGTGCGGTGGGCCATCTGGGTGGCGATCGTGCTGTTGGTGACGGCGGTGGTCTCGGGGGTGGTCAGGGCTCCCATGGGCAGAGTGTAGGCCGCCCGCGCTGACCCGCAGGGTGCTTTGGGGCAGATTTCCGGGAGCCGGCGCGGGGATGCGCGGCCGTGCCCCCGGGGCGCCCCGGGCAGCAGGACCGGCCACCTGCTCACCACAGGTGGCCGGTCCTGGTCTTTTACGGGCACGGCCCGGGTCCGCACCCAATAGGGCCACTGTGACGCTGGCCCCGGTCCCTTACGGGCGCGGCCAGACCCAAGCGCGGCCGGACCGCCGCAGCAGGCGAGGTCCCGCCGTGGCGTGGGGCTGGCCCCAACCCCTTACGGGCGCGGCCAGACCCAAGCGCGGCCGGACCGCCGCGGCAGGCGAGGTCCCGCCGTGGCGTGGGGCCGGTCCAGGCCCCTCACGGGCGCGTCGGACCGTCACCCGGCGGCTACTTGGCCCGGAGAACGTCGCGGCCGCCCTCGCGCACCACCAGCAGCTCGCCGGCGGGCACCTGGCCCGACGTCGTCTCCGTGGAGGTCAGGGAGGTCTGGTAGAAGGCCGTGGTGCCACGCACCAGGGCCAGGGTGTCACGCCCGTCGCCGTCCCAGTCGCCGACGTAGGCCCGGTCGGTGGCACGCCCCAGGGAGACCGAGCCAGCCGGGGTCGCGGCGACCGCGTTCTCGTTGTAGAAGACCGTGCGGCTGCCTACGCGCACCGCCCAGCTCTTGGTCCCGTCGCCGTCCCAGTCGCCCAGGAAGGCGGTGCCGCGGTCCAGACGCACCATGGCCGACACGAAGGCAGGCTGCACAGGCTCCGGGGACGGGCCCGGCGTGGGGCCCGGGCTCGGCTCCGGAGACGGCGTGGGCTGGGGCGTGGGCTCAGGGCTCGGGGACGGCTGGGGCGTCGGCTCAGGACTGGGCCCGGGCTCGGGGCTCGGGGAGGGCGTGGGCTTGGGCGTGGGGGAGGCGGAGCAGGTGGCCCCCACCCGGATCTCAGCGGCCCCGCCGAAGGCGTTGCCCGCCTGGGAGCTCAGCTGGACCATGCGCACGTAGGCCGCCTGGCGGACCTGGGAGGGATCCAGGTTGACCGCCTGGGGCGCGTCGGTGTCAGCGAGGCTGCCCTCGTGGACCACGCTCCAGTCCTGGCCGTTCTCGGAGACCTCCAGGCGGTAGTCCTTGGCCCGGGAGTTCTGGTTCCCGGAGCGCCTCGTGTACTCAAAGCCCGTCACCTGGCAGATCTGGCCCTGGGGCAGGCCCAGGGTGATGTGGTGCGGGAACCCGGGGGATCCCCCCTGCCACTGGGTGTGCCAGAAGGTGCTGGGGTCGCCGTCGATCGCCGCGGTGGCGGGGCCGTTGGGAGGCGTCTCACCGGTGCGTTCCTCGGAGTCGGCCTCGGTCAGGGTCAGGGAGCCCGCGGGCAGCGGGTTCTCCAGGGCCACGCGGCCGCCGGTGACGTTCACCGCCACGTCCACGTGCCGGTCCCCCTGGGAGAAGCGCAGGGTCTGCGGCCCGCTCACCAGCGAGGCGGGGGCGTTGACCCACTGGCCCGTGCGCGCGCCGGTGGCGTCCATGCGGAACTGCCCCAGGCGCGTCTCACCCACGGTAATGTCCACGTAGGAGCCGGGGGCGAACCCGGTGACCCCCATGGCGTAGCGGCCGCCCACGGCCAGGTCGGTGACGGGGACCTGGGCCTGCGGGGTCACCGAGGGATCCCAGGGCTGGGGCAGGGACGGGTTGGTGGCGTCGTCGGCCACGTGGACCGTGGTGGTCGCCGTCCTCTCCCCCAGGGTCAGGGTCAGGGTGTAGTCCCCGGCGGCGGCGTAGGTGTGGCTGCCCAGGAGCCGGTACAGCCCGGAGGCGTAGTAGGGGTCACGCGGCCGGTCCGTGGTGACCGTGGCCGTCGTCGGCTCCGTGCCGTCACCCCAGTTGACGCTCACCGTGGAGCCCGGGCTCAGGCGGGAGGCGGAGACGCCGTCGGCGTCGGCGGTGGAGTCCGGGGAGACGGCGGTGGAGTCGGTGACGGTGCCCGGGGCGGCGAGCACGCCCACGGGGACGGTCGCCTCCTGGCCCGGGCGCACGCTCAGGCCCGCCGTGGCGGCCAGGGACGCCTCCCAGGTGACCTGGGCGGTGTCGTAGAAGTTGGTGCCCTCCATGGTCCAGCGCGGCCCGATGCCGCTCAGCCGGCCCACGAAGTTGTCCACGTCACGCCGGGCCTGGGGGGTCCAGCCGATCTCGGCGTGGGCGGCCGCACGGCCCCACATGAGGAACTCGTTCTGGTCCCCGCCGCGGACCGTCTCGGACCACAGGGCGGCCTCGTTGCCCAGGATGCCCGAGTCGCCCACGCCCGGGATAATGCTGGCCGGGTCCCACTGGTAGTACTGGCGCACGTCGCAGGTGCCCGAGCAGGCCCAGGTCAGGCCGATGGGGGTGGAGGAGTGGTACTTCTGGTCGATGTAGGACGTGGCGCCGTTGGAGACGACGACCTTGGCCCCCTCCTGGTTGACCGCGCGGGCCACCGTGGTCTTGTCCCCGATCCAGTACTGGATGCCGTCACCGGTCTGCATGGTCGTGGCCGCGGCCTCCGACCAGCCGATGGGGCTCTTACCGGTGTCGCGCACGGTCTGCAGGATGCGGCTCAGGGTCGCGTTGTACGTGGCCTGGCCGTAGCGGCTCAGCATGGAGTGGGGCTCGTCGCCGCCGATGTGGAGGAAGCGTCCGGTGGTCATGTCCGCGAGCTGCCCCAGGACGTGGCGCATAAAGGTGAAGCTGACCTCCGAGTTGGGGTCGAGGTAGGAGTAGCCGACGTTGCCGGTCCCGTTGGCCGGGGCGGTGGGCTCCTCGGGCGTGCCCGGGTGGGAGGAGCCGGCCGTGCTGAGCTCGGGGACGGCGTGCAGGGCGGCGTTGGTGTGTCCGGGCAGGTCCACCTCGGGCACCATGGTCACGAAGCGGGAGCTCGCGTAGGCCACGATGTCACGGAACTCGGCCTGCGTGTAGTAGCCGGTACGGCCCAGCTCCTGGGAGGCCTGACGGTCGTGGGTGTTCATGGCCGTCTTGCCGGAGACCTCGGTCAGCCGGGTGTAGTCAATGGTGTCCCCGGCCTCACGGCCCTCGTTGGTGATCTCGACCCGCCACCCCTGGTCGTCAGCCACGTGGAAGTGCACGTAGCTCATCTTGAGGTTGGAGACCTCGTCAATGATCTTCTTGACCTCGTCCACGGTAATGAAGGAGCGGGCCGGGTCGATCATGACGGCGCGGTACTCGTAGCGGGGCGCGTCGGCGATGCTCACGGCCGGGGCCGCCCAGGTGGTGGACAGGGCGGTGGGTGAGGCGGCGGCGGCCGGCAGCAGCTGGAGGAGTGTGCGGGTGCCGTTGAAGAAGCCGTGGGCGCTGGTGGCGGTCACGACCGCACCGGTGTCGGCCGTGGTCAGGGCGTAGGCCTCGTCCCCGGTCTGCCCGGGACCTCGCCGTCGCGCAGGACGACGTCGTGCGCACCCGGCGTGGCGGAGGACACGACCTCCAGGGGGTAGCCGGTGGAGGCGCGCAGCTCGGTGGCCAGGATGTCGGCGACGCCGTGGGCGGCGGAGGCCGTCGCGCCGTCGAGCACGATTCGGGACTCGGCGCTCAGGGTGAAGGGCGCCTGCGTGACGGAGTTGTCGGTGAGGCTGGCGGGCAGGGGGACGAGGTGGAGGCCCGGGGACGCCTGGGGCGGGTCGGCGGCCTGGGGGCCGTCCCAGACCTCCAGCTCGTACAGGGAGACGCCGTACTTGGTGTTGTTAATGGGGGTACGCTCCTCGGCCTGCATCTTGACGTAGCTCCACTGCTCAGAGGCCTGTGCGGCCGACAGGGTCTGGGTGTCCGTGGTGGCGCAGGTGGGGCGGATCGTCTCCGAGGCCCGCTGCCAGGTCTGGCCGTCCTTGGACACCTCGAGGTGGTAGGCGGCCGCGCACGCGGCCTCCCACTTGACGGTGACGTGGTCGATCGTCGTGGGGCGGGCCAGGTGGACGGCGAGCCAGGCCTGGTCGGAGTAGTTCGAGGACCACCGGGAGTCCCCGCTGGCGACGCCGTCGATCGCCTTGTCCGCGAGCCACCGGTCGGTCAGCTCGGTGCCCGAGGAGGTGACGTCCGCCCCGGCGCTGGCCAGGGCCACGTTGTGCCCGGTGGCGGCAGGCTCGGCGGCAGCGGCTGGTGGGGTCGCCGGGAGCGCCTGGGTAGGGGCGGTGGCCGCCAGGCCGGTGGCGACCAGCGCCGTCGCGCCCAGGAGGGCGGCGGCTCGGGCGAGACGTCGACGCCTCGCAGGAAGGGGTCTCATCATATGCTCCTTTGCAGAGAGGACAAATTGGCGAATGTTTTTAACTGTATTTAATATCTTCGGCACGTCTCAGGACGTCCGAGCTGGCCCGGGATGTGGCCCGTCCAGGATACGGCCCGTCCGGGATACGGCCGGTCCGGGATGTGGCCCGTCCAGGATGTGGCCGGTCCGGAATATGTTGTGTGCGCGTGCTCCCTGACCGTGGCACCTCGCGGACCCTGGGCGGGCCTCGTTGGCGGACGGTCCCAAGACCCTGCCCCTCTTCCGTTCTCGCGACGAATAAGTACCGTTCTCACGACGAACAAGTACCGTTCTCACGACGAACAAGTACCGTTCTCGCGAGCAATAAGTACCGTTCTCGCGGTGGTCAGTAGCCCACCATCCCCGGGGTGCCGGGTGCGGGCGGGTAGGTCCTGGGGGTGCCGGACGCCGGACGCGAGCCAGGGGCGGAGTGCCGCGAGCGCGAGGGGGTGGACGGGTCGGCGGTGTGGGTGGCGCTGGCCACCTCGCCGCGGGCCTCGGCCAGGGCGTCCTCGGGTGCCTGGAGGTTGGTGGCGGCCAGGTCGCCGGCGATGCCCAGGTCGGTGTCCATGCCTGAGAGGTCCACCCTCACCGGGGTGTCGCCGGGGCCGGAGGGGCCGTCGTCCTTGCCTCCCCCGCCCAGGGCGCCGGCGATGCCGTCCAGGGCCGCGGTGAACTCCGTGGGCACGATCCACATCTTGGACGAGGAGCCGTTGGCGATCTTGGGCAGGGTCTGGAGGTACTGGTATGCCAGCAGCTTGGGGTCGGCGTTGCCGCGGTGGATGGCGTCGAAGACCTGGAGGCGCGGGACTCGCCCTGGGCCTTGAGGATGGCGGACTGGGCCTGGCCCTCGGCGCGCAGGATGGCGGACTGCTTGTCGCCCTCGGCCGTGAGGATCTGGGACTGCTTGACGCCCTCGGCGGTCAGTACCGCGGCGCGCTTGTCGCGCTCGGCGCGCATCTGCTGCTCCATGGCGCCCTGGATGGAGGCCGGGGGGTCGATGGACTTCAGCTCGACGTTGCTCACCCGGATGCCCCAGCGGCCGGTGGCCTGGTCCAGGACCCCGCGCAGCTGGCCGTTGATCTGGTCGCGGCTGGTCAGGGTCTGCTCCAGGTCCATGGAGCCGATGACGTTACGCAGGGTGGTGACGGTCAGCTGCTCGATGGCCTGGAGGTAGTTGGCGATCTCGTAGGTGGCCCGCCTGGGGTCGGTGACTTGGTAGTAGATGACCGAGTCAATGCTCACCACGAGGTTGTCGGAGGTGATCACCGGCTGCGGGGGGAAGGAGACGACCTGTTCGCGCAGGTCGACCGTGGTGCGTACGCGGTCGATGAAGGGCACCAGGAAGTGCATCCCGGCGCCGTACTCGGCCTGGAACTTGCCCAGGCGCTCGACGATGATCGCGTAGGACTGCGGCACGATTCTCACGGCCTTGGCGATCAGGGTAATGCCGAAGATGACGAGGAGGGCTGCGACGACGATCGTCATCGTCTGGACTGAGCTGTCAGACACAGCGGTCACCTTTCTGTTGAAGGACTTTTGAGGGCCGGTTCCCACCCCGGTTGGGGAGGGCCGGTGGGGTTCTCAGGGGCGGGGTAGGGGTACGACGACGGCTACGGCCCCGTCGATAGCGGTGACTCTTACCGCCGTCCCCTCGGGCAGGGGGGTGGGGGCGCCGGCCGGGCCGGTGGTGGCCAGGCGGGCGCTCCAGTCCCCGCCGGCCAGGCGGACGCGGCCTCCTGAGGTCGTGACCTCGGTCAGGGTCACTGCCTCGAGCCCGATGAGGGCCTCCGCGTTGGTGCGTACTCCTGGGGAGGTGGCGGCCAGGCGGCCCCTGACCCAGGGGCGTACCACCAGGAGCAGGAGTGCGGAGACAATGACGAAGACGAGTGCCTGGAGGGGCAGGGGCGCCCCTAGGAGCGCCACGAGCACGGCTCCCAGGGCGCCTCCGGAGAGCATGAGGAAGGTCAGGTCCGTGACGAGCGTCTCGATGGCGCCCAGGGCGATCGCTGCCGCCAGCCACCAGAGCCAGATCATAGTTGTCTCCTTGCTTTTGAGGTGAGGGTAGGGGCCCTTCAGGCCGTGTGCTCGCCCCTGGTGGGGCCGGGTAGGGCGCCGCGGGCGGTGTAGCGTCCGCGGTCGTGGCTGACCTCTAGCTCCAGGCCGAAGGTGGTGCTCATGACCTGGCTGGTCAGGACCTGGGTCAGGGGGGCGGCTCGTACCACTGATCCTGCTCTCAGGGCCAGGGCGTGGGTGAAGCCCTGGGGGATCTCCTCCAGGTGGTGGGTGACCAGCACCATGGCGGGGGCCCCGGGGGCCTGCACGATCTCGGCCAGGGCGGCCAGGAGCTGTTCGCGTCCGGCCACGTCCAGTCCTGAGGCGGGCTCGTCCAGGATGAGGAGCTCGGGGTCGGGCATGAGGGCGCGGGCGATCTCCACCCGCTTGCGCTCCCCGGAGGACAGGCTCCCCCAGGCGCGTCCTGCTAGGCCGTCGGCGCCCAGGGCCTCCAGCAGGGCCCGGGCCCGTTCCACGTCGAGGGCGTCGTACTCCTCGCGCCACACCCCGATCCGCCCGTAGGAGGCGGACAGGACCACGCCCAGTACGCTCTCCCGGTCCTGGACGTGCTGGGCCAGGGCGGAGGAGGTCAGGCCGATGCGGGGGCGGAGCTCGCTGACGTCCACGCGCCCCAGCTTCTCCCCCAGGATCTCCACGGTCCCGCTGGAGGGGAAGAGGCGGGCTGCGGCGATGCGTGAGACGGTGGTCTTGCCCGCCCCGTTGGGGCCCAGGACCACCCAGTGCTGGCCCTCGTCCACCACCCAGCTGACGTGGGAGAGGATCTGGGTGTCGCCCCGGTGCAGGGAGACGTCGGTGAGGCGAAGCACACTGGTCATGGGCCTAACCTTAGCGTGTACCCGTGACAGAGGTCCTAACTGTCGGCTCTGGGTGTGCCTGGCGTCGTAGGCTCTGGTCCCATGTCGTCTCTCAGTGCGCCGGTCAGTGTCCTCCTGGCCCTGTGGGCGCCCCTGCCCTCCTCCCGGGGCGTGGTCGTCGCGGGTCCGGGCCCCCACCTGGTCCGTGACCAGAGGACCGGGGCGCTCGTCCCCCTGGGGGCCTGGCTGGATGCCGTCCGTCCCCTGCGGCGCTGTGCCGCGCTCCTGCCGGTGCCCGGCCACGGGCTCCCCGGCGGCGTGCCGGCTGGTGACCGCGGTCAGGCGGTGCTCCTGGAGGGTGCCGCCGACCCGCCCGGGACCGCCGTGGTCCTAATCCCGCAGGGGGACGGTGAGGCCTGGCGGGCCGACGTCCTGGAGGTGGTGGTCCCGCCGCTGGACGCCACCCAGCTGCGCCGGGAGGTCCACCTGGCCACCGAGGAGGCCATTGCGGCCCTGACCGGCCTGGATCTGGCCAGGGAGCGTCCTGAGCTGGCCGACGAGCTCACCGACCTGGTCACCGCGGTGGTGGATCCGCGTCTGCTGCCGCCGATGCCGTCACGTCGTCGTGACCTGCTGGAGCGTTCTCTGCGGCTGGCGGGCCTGTGCGAGCGGGCGCTGGAGGACGACGGCGCGGCCGCGAGCGCCGCCCAGGCCGCCCGCCGGGCCGACGTCCTGCGTCCCCTGCTGGCTGTGGCGCGCAGGGGCGTCTGCGCGGCCACCGAGTGGTGGGCCTAGCTAGAGGGGCTACCGGGCGGGGTGCCGGGGCGGGGCGCCTGCGCGCCCCGCCCTGGGTCGGTCAGCCGTTCTGGAGCACCCAGTTGTAGACCGCCATCGTCTTGACGGCGATGGACTGCCAGGAGAAGTGCTCCTCGACGCGCTTGCGGGAGGCGGCCCCCATCTGGCGGGCCCGCTCGGGGTCCGTGGCCAGGCTGGTGAGGCGCTCGGCCAGGTCGGACACGAAGATCTCGGGGTGGAGCGGGGTGCCGGTGCCGTCCTGGACCTGCTCGATGGGCACCAGCAGGCCGGTGGTGCCGTCCACGATGACGTCGGGGATGCCGCCGGTGGCGCTGCCCACCACGGGCAGGCCCACGGCCATGGCCTCCAGGTTGACGATGCCCAGGGGCTCGTAGACGCTGGGGCACACGAAGACGTCGGAGGCGGTCAGGACGGCGATGAGCTGGGGGCGGGGCAGCATCTCCTCGACCCAGACCACGCCGGTGCGCTTCTCGCGCAGGCGTGCCACCAGGCCCTCGACCTCGGCCTTGATCTCGGCGGTGTCCGGGGCGCCGGCGCACAGGACCACCTGGACCTCGGCGGGCAGGAGCTCGCAGGCGCGCAGGAGGTAGGGCAGGCCCTTCTGTCGGGTGATGCGTCCCACGAAGACGACCGTGGGGCGGTCGGGGTCGATGCCCAGGCGCTTGAGGGTGGCGGCGGCCTGGGCGGCGGCCTCCTCGCCCTCGGGGCGCTGCCAGGCGTCCAGGTCGATGCCGTTGTGGACGACCTTGACCCGCTCGGGGTCCACGGCCGGGTAGGAGCGCAGGATGTCGGCGCGCATGCCGTTGGACACCGCGATAATGCCGGCGGCGGCCTCGTAGGCGGTCTTCTCCGCCCAGGAGGACAGGGCGTAGCCGCCGCCGAGCTGCTCGGCCTTCCAGGGGCGCAGCGGCTCCAGGGAGTGGGCGGACAGCACGTGCGGGGCCCCGTGGAGCAGGGAGGCCAGGTGGCCAGCGAGGTTGGCGTACCAGGTGTGGGAGTGGACGATGTCCGCCCCCTGGCAGCCCTGTGCCATCTCCAGGTCCACGCCGAAGGTCTTCAGGGCCGCGTTCGCGCCCTCGAGCTCGGCGATCTCGGGGTAGCCGGTAACGCCTGGCTCGGCGTCCTCGCGGGGGCCGCCGAAGGCGTGGACGCGGACGTCGGCGAGGGGTCGCAGGACCTTGGCCAGCTCGTTGACGTGGACGCCGGCTCCTCCGTAGATGTACGGCGGGTACTCCTTGGTGAGCAGGTCAACCCTCATAGTCACGTCTCCTCTGTGGGCTCGGGGTGGGGTCGGACGGTGGCGCTCGTGGCCACCACGGCCGACGGTACCCGGTAAAACAGGGTGCGCGTCACATGTTGGGGCGTGGAGGGGGCCCGTGTCGCCCCGGGGCGGGCCCTGGGGGCCCCGGGGGCGCCGTCGCCCGGCCATAGGTCCTAGATCACAGGTCCTGAGGGGCGTGGAGGGGAGCCTGTGGCGCGACGCGCCCGACCCAAATTTTCCGGATTGGTCGCGGACGTGTCTGGGGTCACCGTATGGTTGGCCCATGGCTTCTCCTCGAGTCCTCGCAATCATCCTCGCCGGCGGTGAAGGCAAGCGCCTCATGCCCCTGACCGTCGACCGCGCCAAGCCGGCCGTCCCCTTCGGCGGGATCTACCGGCTCATCGACTTCTCACTGTCCAACATGATCAACTCCGGCTTCCTGAAGGTCGTGGTGCTCACCCAGTACAAGTCCCACTCCCTGGACCGGCACATCGCCAAGACCTGGCGCCTGTCCTCCATGCTCGGCAACTACGTCGCCCCGGTCCCCGCCCAGCAGCGTGTGGGCAAGCACTGGTTCCTCGGGTCGGCCGACGCCATCTACCAGTCCCTCAACCTGCTCGACGACGAGCGCCCGGACTACGTGGTCATCACCGGTGCGGACAACATCTACCGCATGGACTTCTCCCAGATGCTGGACCACCACATCGCCTCGGGCCTGCCGTGCACCGTGGCGGGCATCCGCCAGCCGCGCTCGCTGGCGGACCAGTTCGGCGTCATCGAGTCCGACCCCGAGCGCCGCGGCGTCATCAAGGCCTTCGTGGAGAAGCCCAAGGAGACCCCCGGCCTGCCGGACTCCCCCGACGAGGTCCTGGCCTCCATGGGCAACTACATTATTAGCGCCGACGCCCTCATGGAGGCCGTGACCAAGGACGCGGCCGAGGAGGACTCCAAGCACGACATGGGCGGCAACATCGTGCCGTGGTTCGTGTCCCAGGGCGGCGCGGGCGTCTACGACTTCAAGGACAACGACGTCCCCGGCGCCTCTGAGCGCGACCGCGACTACTGGCGTGACGTGGGTACCGTGGACGCCTTCTACGAGGCCCACCAGGACCTCATTAGCGTCACCCCCGTGTTCAACCTGTACAACGAGCAGTGGCCGGTCTTCGCCGGGAGCCAGAACTCCGTGCCCCCGGCCAAGTTCGTCTACGGCCACCACGAGCGCCTGGGCCACGCGGTGGACTCGATCGTCTCCCCCGGTGTCATTGTCTCCGGCGGCGAGGTCATCTCCTCGGTCCTGTCCCCGGGCGTGCGCGTGAACTCCTGGTCCTCGGTGCGCGAGTCCGTCCTCATGGACGGGGTGAACGTGGGCCGTAACACGGTGGTCAACCGCACCATCCTGGACAAGTACGTCCGCGTGGAGGAGGGCGCCATGGTGGGGATCGACCCCGAGCACGACCGTGAGCGCGGCTTCACCGTGACCGACTCCGGTATCACCGTGGTGGCCAAGGGGCAGGTGGTCTCGCGCTGAGGCCCCCCGGCACCCGTCCGGCCGGCCACCCACCGGTGGCCGGCCGGACTCTGTTCTCGCAGCCGGGCCGGGCCGGCTGCGGGGCGGTGGCCGGCCGGGCTAGCCTGGGGCCATGGAGCGACTTCGTGGCGCGCTGAGCAGCGGCCCCCTGGTGGAGGAGGGGCCCGGCCTGCTGGTCATGGACGTGGACTCCACCCTCATTGAGCAGGAGGTCATTGAGCTCATTGCCGAGCGCGCCGGCACCCGGGCGCAGGTCGCCGAGGTCACGAGGCGGGCCATGCGCGGTGAGCTGGACTTCGCCGCCTCCCTGCGTGAGCGCGTGGCCACGCTCGAAGGCGTGGGCGAGGGCGTCTTCGCCGAGGTGCTCGCCGAGGTCCGCCTGACCCCCGGCGCCCAGGAGCTCATTGGCACCCTGCACGCCACGGGCTGCGCGGTGGGGGTGGTCTCGGGCGGCTTTGAGGAGGTGGTGGGCCCCCTGGCCCGGCGCCTGGGTATTGACCACGTGGCGGCCAACCGCCTGCAGGTCGCCGACGGCGTCCTGACCGGGAGGGTCCTGGGCCGCGTCGTGGACCGGGGCGTCAAGGAGCGGTGCCTGCGCGCCTGGGCCGCCCGGCACCGTGTGCCCCTGGAGCGCACCCTGGCCGTAGGCGACGGCGCCAACGACCTGGACATGCTCCGCGCGGCGGGGCTCGGCGTGGCCTTCTGCGCCAAGCCGGTAGTGGACCGGGCCGCCCGGGCCGCCGTGAGGGTACGTGACCTGGCGGCGGTGCTGGAGCTTATCGGCGCGCGCTGAGGACGTCGTACAGGTGGGCGCTGCGGGCCCCCAGGACCGCCCAGGGCACCGGGACCTCCAGGACGCAGGCGGTGGCCGTGGGCAGGCCGAAGGAGACCTGGCGGGCCAGCTCGTCGTCGTCGGCGTCGTGGAGGGCGTAGGCCAGGGCGCTGATGGTGGGCTCGTGCCCGACCACGACACCGGCCCGGGTGGTCTCGTCCAGGGCCCGGATGAGGGCGAGGATACGCTCGATCCCCGCGTGGTAGATGGCGGGCTCGACCACGAAGGCGGCCTGCGGGTAGTAGTCGGCCAGGGGCAGGGCCGTCTGACGGGTGCGGGCCGCCGGGGAGACCAGGAGGGTCTGGACCTCGGGGACGCGGGAGCTGACCTTGCGGGCCAGGGCGTCGGCCAGGTCGACCCCCCGGGGCGTCAGGGGCCTCTCCAGGTCCGTGGGGGCGTCGTGGGAGGCCTTGGAGTGGCGGACGAGCACGAGCGTGTGGGCGGCACCTGGGGTCTGCGGGGTCACGCCCCACACTGTACGACACGTGTGGCCCCGCCCGCCCCCCAGGGGGTGGCACTCAACGTCAGGACGGCGAGGTGCCCCCCATCGCGTTGACCGCCAGCGGCACGCCCCGGCACGTCAGGACGGCGGCCGGAAGCCGAGCTCCCGGTACAGGTGCGCGGCGGCCGCGGAGGTCCCCTCGCCGGTGCGCAGGGAGAGGGTCTTCTCCCCGGCACGGGCGCAGGCGCGCACGGCGCCGCCCAGCAGCGCCCGCCCGGTGCCTCGCCCCCGGGCGCCGGGGACCACGACGAGGTCGATAATGAAGGGGCCGGGGAGGTCCGCGTCCCAGATCGAGCGCTCGACGGTGAAGACGGCCCCGACGGCCGCCCCGCCGTCGTACGCCACCAGGCTGGCGTCCGGCCGCAGGACGCCGTACCCACCGGTAAGGGTCAGGGCCATCTCGGCACGGGCCTGGGCCAGGTCCGCGGCCGCCACGCCGGGAGGGTAGCCCTCCAGGTAGATCCGGGCCAGCTGGTCCGGGTCCTCCCCCAGCAGCGGGCGAAGATCCGCCTCCCCCGTGGGCGGGGCCGGGATCCTCAGGAGATCCAGTACCAGGAGGTCGTGGGCAAGCACTGTCCGCTCCTTATCGTTCTCTCAGCCGCCGGAGGCGTCGGACTCGGCCTGCCCCAGCAGGGCCCGCTGGTCCGGGGACAGGTAGGGTGAGTCTAACCAGCCGTCGGGCAGGTGGGGCCGGCGGGGCGCCCCGGCCCGGCCCCGCGGCCCCTCGACGGCCTGCCCCGGGTAGGGCACGACCCGGGGCAGGCCCGAGCGCACCTGGGCCAGGGCGGCCTCCAGGCCGGCCAGGGAGCCCACCCGGGCCAGGGCGGCGCGCCCGGCCCCGCCCACCGGGTAGCCCCTGAGGTACCAGCCCACGTGCTTGCGCAGGTCGCGTACCCCCCGGTCCTCCCCCAGCTCCGCGGCCAGGAGGCGGGCGTGCTCCCGGAGCGTGTCCAGGACGGCGTCCAGGTCGGGGCGGGCGCGCTCCCCCGAGCCGGTCAGGGCGTGGACGATGTCGGCGAGGAGCCAGGGGCGCCCCTGGCAGCCGCGCCCCACGACCACCCCGTCGGCCCCCGTGGAGCGCATCATGGCCGCCGCGTCGTCCCCCGTCCAGACGTCCCCGTTGCCCAGGACCGGGATGTCCACGGCCTCCTTGAGGGCGGCGACCCGATCCCAGTGGGCGTGCCCGGAGTAGTGCTCCCGGGCGGTGCGGGCGTGCAGGGTGACGGCGGCGATACCGGCGTCCTGGGCGGTGCGCCCCGCCTCCAGGAAGGTCTCGTGCTCGGGGTCGATGCCAATGCGCATCTTCATGGTCACCGGGACGGGGACGTCGCGGCGGGCGGCGCGCGAGGCCGTCTCGGCGGCACGGACCGTCTCACGCAGGATCGCGGCCAGCAGGTCGCGCTTCCAGGGCAGGGCCGCGCCCCCGCCCCTACGGGTGACCTTGGGCACGGGGCAGCCGAAGTTGAGGTCAATGTGGTCCGCCAGGTCCTCCTCCACCAGGATCCTCACCGCCTGCCCCGCCACCACCGGGTCCACGCCGTAGAGCTGGACGGAGCGGACCCGCTCGGCGGGGTCGGGGCGGACCATGGCCAGGGTCCTCTCGTTGCGCTCCACCAGCGCCCGGGTGGTGACCATCTCGGTGACGTACAGGCCGGCCGGGGCCGTCAGGGACCCGTCAGGCGCCCTCAGGGGGCCGGGGGCGCCTGGGCGCAGCGGGGCGGGCAGGGCCGACTCCCCCTGCTCGCGGCACAGGCGCCGGAAGGAGGCGTTGGTGACCCCGGCCATGGGGGCGAGCCCCACGGGGACGGTGACGGTGAGCGGCCCGATGCGCAGCGGGGGGAAGGGGCCGGGCGCCGGGGCTGGCACGGGGGTGCGCTCAGGCGCTGTGGCGTCCACGCCGCACCTCCCGCGGCCCGGGATCCGCCACGGGATCCGGCTCGGGGGCGGGAGCGGCCGGCACGGGGGCCGGTGCGGGGGCCGCCGTGGTGGGGCACAGGGCGGCGGCAATGGCCGTGGTGACCGGGATGGCCAGGACCAGGCCGATGGAGGACACCAGGGTACGCACCACCTCCTCGGCGATCTCCCCGCTCAGGACCGTGTCCACCACGGCCCGGTCGATCAGGGAGGCCGTCAGGATCAGGGGCAGGGCGGTGCCCGCGTAGGCGAAGGCCAGGGTGTACACCGTCGAGGCAATGTGGTCCCGCCCGATCCTCATACCGCCGGTGAACAGCCGCGCCCGGGACAGCCCCGGGTTGGCGGCGTGCAGCTCCCACACGGCCGAGGCCTGGGTGATGGTCACGTCGTTGAGCACGCCCAGGCCCGCGATGACCATGCCGCAGGTCAGCAGCGCCCGCAGGCTCAGACCCGGCACGAGGGAGGACAGGGCCAGGACGTCGTCGCCCACGGCCCCGGTCAGGTTCGCCGCCCCCACGCCCCACAGGGACCCCGCCACGGTGATGACCACGCCCGCCACCGTGCCCAGCAGCGCCGTCGTCGTGCGCACGCTGACCCCGTGGGCGACGTAGACGGCCAGCAGCATCATCGCCATGGAGCCCACGAGGGTGACCCACATCGGCGACGCCAGCTCGAGCAGGGCCGGGATCATGAAGAACACCAGGACGGCGGTGGCCAGGACCAGGCCGAGGACGCTCAGCGCCCCCCTCCTGCCGGCCACGGCCACGACGAGGACCAGGTAGACGATGGCCAGGGCCGCCACCGGCGCCCGCCGGACGTAGTCGACGAACACGTAGGGGGTGCCCCCGGCCAGCGCCTGCGGGGTGTACATGACGCGCAACCGGTCGCCGACGTCGGCCGGGGGGCGCGACTCGGCGGGGATGTGCACGGGCAGGGTCAGGCCCCTGCCCTTGCCGGAGGTGATGCGGGCGCACACGGCGTCGGTCAGGAGCGAGCCGTCGGACAGGGCGCCCAGGCTCGCCGCCGCCTGCTTGCAGTCGTCCACGTCCAGGCTGGTGATCTCGGCGGTCTCCAGGGTCGCCCCCTCGGCGGCGAAGGGCCGGGAGCCCACGAGCGAGCTCTCGCCCGGCCACAGCACCACCAGCCCCGCGAGCGTGGCGATGATCAGGGGCACGACGATGGCGGCCAGGACCAGGCGCGCCCGGCGGGCCTCGGCGGCGCTCAGCTCCAGTGGGCCGGAGTGGGAGTGGGAGTGCCCGCGGGGGCGGGGCTCGGGCGACTGGGCGGAGGGATCGGTGCTGGCCACGGGTCCATCATGCCCGACGGCGCCCCGGCCCCCGACGCGGGCGGGGCGCCGCGCCCGGGGGACGGCGCCGGCCGACCGCGCTCAGCAGCCGGCCAGGCGCTCGGCGAGGTAGGGCACGACGTCGTCCAGTCCGATGCGCTCCTGGGCCATGGTGTCGCGCTCGCGGACCGTGACCCGCCCGTCGGACGGGGAGTCGAAGTCGTAGGTGATGCACCAGGGGGTGCCGACCTCGTCCTGGCGGCGGTAGCGGCGGCCCACCGCGCCGGCGTCGTCGTACTCGACGTTCCACAGGCGGCGCAGGCGGGCGGCCAGCTCCCGGGCCGGGCCGGTGAGCTCCTCCTTGCGGCTCAGCGGCAGGACCGCGGCCTTGACCGGCGCCAGGCGCGGGTCGAGCCTGAGGACGATGCGCGTGTCGACCCCGCCCTTGGTGTTGGGGGCCTCGTCCTCGGTGTAGGCCTCCACCAGGAAGGCCATGAGGGAGCGGGTCAGGCCCGCGCTGGGCTCGATGACGTAGGGCACCCAGCGCTCGTTCCTGGCCTGGTCGAAGTAGGACAGGTCCTTGCCGGAGTGCTGGGCGTGGGTGGTCAGGTCGAAGTCGGTGCGGTTGGCGATGCCCTCGAGCTCGCCCCACTGCGAGCCGGCGAAGCCGAAGCGGTACTCCAGGTCGACGGTGCGCTTGGAGTAGTGGGAGAGCTTCTCGGCGGGGTGCTCGTACTCGCGCAGGTTGTCCTCGCTGATGCCCAGGTCCGTGTACCAGGCCCGGCGGTAGTCGATCCAGTACTGGTGCCACTGCTCGTCGGTGCCCGGCTCGCAGAAGAACTCCAGCTCCATCTGCTCGAACTCCCGGGTGCGGAAGATGAAGTTGCCCGGGGTGATCTCGTTGCGGAAGGACTTGCCCACCTGGCCGATGCCGAAGGGCGGCCTCTTGCGGGCGGCGCTCATGACGTTGGCGAAGTTGACGAAGATGCCCTGGGCGGTCTCGGGACGCAGGTAGTGCAGGCCGGCCTCGTCGTCGACCGGGCCCAGGAAGGTCTTGAGCAGCCCGGAGAAGGCCCGCGGCTCGGTCCAGGAGCCGGCCTGGCCGGTGACCGGGTCGGGCACGTCGGCGAGCTGGACGGTCTCGGGGTCCAGGCCCTTGCGCTCGGCGTAGGCCTCAATGAGCTCGTCGGCCCGGTAGCGCCGGTGGGTGTGGAGGGACTCCACGAGCGGGTCGGTGAAGGCGCTCACGTGCCCGGAGGCCACCCACACCTCCCGGGGCAGGATGACCGAGGAGTCCAGGCCCACGACGTCGTCGCGGGAGCGGACC
>ERZ772918.202-NODE-202-length-47567-cov-7.06179_pt1 | contig 47567 bp, 29 predicted proteins | sample MGYA00512118_ERZ772918 | MGnify/ENA primary metagenome ERZ772918 (study PRJEB29015, sample SAMEA2737939) | human oral metagenome | biome: human oral; feature: human-associated habitat; material: dental | place: China | collected 2135 ... | reverse complement strand
CCTTTTTGCATCAAAACAAACCTTCGCGAGAATCGATTTTTTGCGGCAAGGTGGGTGATTGGTTGGTAAAAAGGGCACTCATAATGTTAAATTTCTTGCGGAAAAGTTGACAGAGTGTGGTAAGTTGACAAGTTAACAAGAAGACAAGTGGACAAGTGAACGAGTTGATTGTTCTTTTCTCGTTCCTCGAAAAGTGCGTTTTCTCGCCATGACAATGTTCGAGCAAGCACGACAGTGTTCAATTGGCTTACTGAAAACGTTCTTTTCTCGTGTGTTGGCATAAACACGTCCACTTTTGACATAAGAACATAAGAAACATAAAGAAACGTTCTTTACTTTTTCCTCATTATGTGCCACTGACAGTCCGTTTTCAACTTGTAGCGAATGCACTGAATGGCCTCCGCCAGGTTGCTTTTAGTAACACAACAGCGTTTTGCCACAGACAAATGTGGCAAGATTACATTTTTTATTGTATCTTTGTCCAGTACTTCGTACATGAGAGGAGTGTTTGTCTTGGTTTTACTGCATAAGGATAATAAACTCCTCTCAATTTGTAGAGATTTTAAAAGTCTGGATGACTTCATTATAAGACAACAAACACGCTACTCAGCAAGCATGCCAAACATGGTGACACTTGTTGAGTAGCGAGTATTTAGATGTAGCTTGCTAGTGTGCAACAGATGTTATCTTCCTAGCCAAGCTTCTGGGTTTAGTTTCGCTGTTTCCTTGCGCAGTTGGAATTGCAGGATGTTATCCGCACCCACAGTTCCGAGCGTTTGGCGTGTGGTTACGCGCTGGCCACGCGTTACATTGGCCGAACGGAGATTGGCGTACACTGAGATATAGGCACCGTGGCGTACCATTACTACCATCGAACCGCCGTAACCAAACACGGCACTCACCTCGCCATCGTATATGCTGCGTGCTTGACAGCCATTGCCACCAAGGATGTTGATGCCCTTGTTGTCGAGTTTTACGTTTTTAAGGCCTTCAACATTGTATTGCCCGAAGTGGCTAACGATGCGATAGCTGCCTGTAATGGGCATGGGCAAGCGCCCCTTGTTGGTTTCGAAACCGCCGCTCACCATTCGGTCTACCGTACTGAGCTTGCGTGTCTCTTCCACTTCCTTCTTGCTGTCGGCAATGGCCTTCTCGCTTCTCGCCCTTTCGGCTTCGGCTTTGCGCTCGGCCGCCACACGTGCAGCCTCGGCTTCGCGTGCCGCTTGTTGTGCTCGTGCTTGTTTCTCGGCCGACTCGCGCGCCGCTTGGTCGGCTCTTGCCTTACGTTCGGCAGCCTCTCTGGCCTCCTTTTCGGCACGTGCCCGTTTGTCTGCCGTTTCCCTTTCTGCTCTTGCTCGGCGTTCTTCAGCCTCGCGTGCAGCCCTTTCGGCCTCAACTCGGCGTGCCCTTTCTGCCTCCTCGGCTACCTTAGCCTCAGCTCTTAGTCGTTCTTCGCGCGCCTTGGCTTCGGCAATGCGGCGTTGGTTCTCCCGTGCCGCAGCTTCGGCCGCAGCTTTCTTTCTTGCCAACTCTTCGGCTTTACGTTTAGCAGCCTCGGCTGCTTCTGCTTTACGCTTGGCCTCGGCTATGGCTCTTTGCCTAGCCTTTTCCACTTCGATGGCAATGAGTCTGTCTATCTCGGCGTTTAAGGCGGCATCTTTCTTTTGTTGTTCGGCAATGACGGCCTGAATGGTCTTTTGTTGCTGTTGCAGTCCGTCTACGGCTTTCTGTTGTTCGTCTTGTTTGGTTTGCAGTGCGGCGTGTTCTTGGCGGCCCTTATATAATAAGGTGTTCTTTTGGCCTTTCACCTCTTCCAATTGGATGTGTTTCTCGGTTACTTGTTGCTGTTTGGCCTTAACCAATTCGCCTTGTGCCTTTTGATACGAGGCATATTCGCGCACGAAACGCATGCGGCGATATACTTGTGCCAGATTTTTGGCCGAGAAAACAAACATCATCTTGTCTTGCACCGAACGGTGGCGCGCCATGTAGCGCACCGAACGGATGTATTTTGCCTTGCGGTCGGCCAGTTGTTGTTCAAGCGTAGCCAACTGCGAGTTAAGTATGCCGATGTTTCCTTCGATGTGCTTGATGTCTTTTTGAATGCCGTCGATGTTCTTTTGACGTTCGCCAATCTCGCTGTTGATAACCATCAACTCTTGCAACTTCTTCTTTACGTCGGCCTGATTGGCTTTAAGTGCGGCCTCTTGTTGTTGAATTTTTTTCTTTATGGCCTCCCTTTGCCCCTGTAAGCCCTTGATAACTTTGTTGGTTTCAGCCTGCGTGTTCTTTTCGCGCGCGGCGTTTCCGCGTTTGTTTGCCGCCTTTGCACCCTTCTTGGGTGTGGGCTTGACTGTTTTCTTAGCAGGAACTTTTGTTATCTTGGCGTTCTTTTTGGCAGGCTGTGCGGCTTTGCCTTTGGCCTGCGTTCGCTTTTGTGTGGTGGCCGTAGGGCGCGACTTCTTAGCGGAACGCTTTTTCTGCGCACCGAGTGGGAAGGCCACCATGAGGGCAAGGAGGATGGTTAGAACGTGTTTCATTTACATGTTGAGTATTTTGTTGAAGACATCTTGTGCCTTTACGCGCTTATACTTAGGCGACACCGTTGTTTGTGCCTCCCATTTCTCGTCGGTCTTCACTTCGTTCATCTTGATGCTCACTTGCAAAGTTTGTCCGCCCTTCACGGCTGCAGAACTCATACTGAACACTTGCGATGCGGGGAACATCTTTACGCCGACTCCTTTGAAGTCGCCATACTTCCATGTAAGTCTCGAAGTTCCGCGTGTGGCGTCTTGATGGGTGATGTCTGTTTGTCGTAAGCGTCCGTTGTCGGCATCGGCTAGCCAGGCGTAGGTGAAATTGCCCGTGGAATAGGTTATGGGGTTGCTGCTGCCGCCGCCGAAAGTAACGCTGAACTGGTTGAGGTCGCTTTCGGTGATGCGTGGGCGGTCGGGCAACAGCAGTTGGTTCCAGAACAAGGCCTGCAAGCTGTAAAAGTTAAGTCCGTTCTTTCTCAAGAAATCCATTTGGTTGTAGTCGGCCTTGATGTATTCTTTATGAATGCGGTCGATAACCAACACGTAGTCGGGTGTGAACTCTATACGTCCCACTTCGGTGCCAAGCAGTGGCACAAATGCTTGCAGACGTATCACTTCGTCTTTTCTCATGCGCAGTTGTCCTGGCACTGTTACGTCTTTTCCCGCGCCTTGCACGTTGAGCGAAATACTTCCAACGATGTTTTTGGCATACACTTGGTTGTCGTTAACGCGGCGCATAAAGGCCAATTGGTTGTTGGCCAGCACTTCGCGGTCGCGTGCAGCCTTGTGCGTGGGTGTCGAGCTATCGGACACCACAGCCGACTTTGTTTTGCAAGAGGTCCATATCAGTGGTGTAAGTACCACTGCGAGAGCAAGACTTAGTATTCTTACTGCCGCTTTAAAACCTGTTATGTGTCGCAGCCCATTGTGGGTGCATGCCGTTGTTGTTTTTTTCTTCTTTATCATAACTGTATGTTTTTTTGTGGTAAATAGTGTATATGTACTCTCGAAGAGTGAAAGGGCCTTTAAGGGTGAAAGGGATTTTAAAGGTGAAAAGGTGAAAAGGTGAAAGGATGGCTGCGCCCTTTGTGCTTGTTAGCCTTGGCTTGCTAATTCGTCTAGCTGGGTTGGTGTTTCTAGTGTTTCTAGTCCTTCTAGTGATTCTAGTTCTTCTAGTGTTCCTAGTTCTTCTAGTGATTCTAGACTACTAGTTGTTCTAGGATTTCTTGCCTGCCTTGTTGGATTAGCTTGCCAGACATGGCCTATAAAGGCCCATTGCTTAGCCCTTTAAACATCTTTGTTCCGTCACGTCTTGTTACTCTTCATCATCCGATTTAACTCCTTAATTCCCCTAAAATCCTTCTTACTTCACTCAGAAAGGTTTCTTAAGTTTTATTTTCCTGTTGATAACAGCCTTGTCGGCACCCAGTTCCAAGGCCTTTTTCCAATATTCAATGGCCTTGTTCGTGTCGCCATTCATGGCGTGGATGTCGCCTGCATGTTCCACCACCACCTTGCTTTTAAGGCTGTTAGAGTCGTTTTTTAGTGCCTGGTCGATGTAAACCTGCGCCTCCGAATACCTCTTTTTAAGGAAAAGCAGCCACGCATAGGTGTCGAGATAGGTGCCGTTGTTGGGTTCTTCCTTCACAGTTCGGTAGCTCATGGCCTCGGCCTTATCTAGCTCGATGCCCTTCTCACCTAGGTAATAGGCGTAGTTGTTAAGGCATCCCAGGTTGTTGGGCTTCCATTGCAGGCAGCTGTCGTACGAGGCGAAAGCCTCCTTTGCCAGCCCCTTTTGATACAGAATTTCCCCCATTAGCTCGTAAAAGTCCGACACGATGTCCTTATTGCTGTTGGCGTTAATCTGCGTTACGCCCCTTCTGAAAGCATCTAACGCCTCGTCTTTCTTGTCTTTCTGAAAGCAGGCAATGCCTTCGAAGTAGTAAAAAGCCATCTCTTCGGGGTTGTAGGCCTGTGCCTGCTTGCTCAAAGCCAGTATTTCGTCCCATTTTTGTTTTCTCCAAAGGTTCTCGATGAGCTGCAAACGTGCCCCAGCGTTATCGGGTGCGATGGCAACAACCCGTTTCAGGGCGTCAACCACCAAGCTGTCGGGCATCTTCTTCACCGACATGTAGGCCGCTTTCAGCTCGGCCATGCCCGCGTCGTTGGGGTTAGCCTCCGTTATTTTGTCGAAAAGGGCCAGCACCTTTGTGCTGTCGCCGCCTGCGCGTTCGTTTTCTTGCACCACCTGTCGCATGATAGACAGTTTCGTTTCGTCGTCCGTCTTCGCACTAATGAGCATTTTGTCGCGCAGCTGTGTGGCCTTCGCCTCATCGTTTTTGGCGCGATAATAGTCGTAGAGCGATGCTTGTGCAAAGCTGTTGTCGGGGTCGTCGGCCAATACGTCGGTAAAAATCTTATGCGCAGCGGCCTCCTTTTGGTTCTGCATAAGCCAGTTTCCAAGCATCAGGCGATAGTTCACGTCATTGGGATGGTCGTCGCTTAACTGTTTCAAAGCCTTGTATGCCGCGTTCTTGTTGTCCAGCATTTCGTAGGCGCGCACCTTCGATAGGGTTGTCTCTTCGCTAACGCCGTTCACTTGTTCCAGTCGTTCGAGCGACCTTAGCACCCCTGCAAAGTCTTTCTTCTTGTTATAAAGCTGCATGAGGATGTTCAGCGCATCGTCGTTGTCGCGCTCCCCACTGTTTGTGGTGAGCCTTTCGTACGTCTCGATGGCCTTGTCGAAGTTGCCGCTGCTGATGTAAAATTGCCCTAGGCGTTCGGTAAAGGTGGCGTTGTCGGGGCGTAGTGATGCCGCCTTTTGCAGGCAAGCCAATGCCAACGAGTCGTTTTTTATCTGCACATAGTAAGGTGCCTGCATGAAATACACCTCCGCTGCGTTGGGGTTGATGCTCAGGCAGTGGCTCATCAAGGCAAGTGCCGAGGCGTAATTGCCTGTGTTTTCTTGTTTCACGGCTTCGAGAAAGAAGTAGTCGAAACGGCGTTGGTCGTTATACGACAAGGTCTTAGCAGGCACAACTCTTGCGGGTTGCACCTTTTTCTTAGCCCATAGCGTGGGTGTTGCCATGGTGAGGGCCGTGGCGAAAGTAGCTGTCGCAACGGCGATGTGTATCAGATTTCGTTTCATCAGTTGTGTTATTTCAGTCCAGTATGTCCGTATCCGCCTGCTCCCCTTTCGGTTTCGTCGAGCGTTTCAGTGAGTTCGAAGTTCACTTGTTCGTGCTTGGCAACAATCATTTGTGCAATCCGTTCGCCGTCTTTCACGACGAAAGGCTCGTCAGAGAAGTTAACCAACAGCACCATTATTTCGCCGCGGTAGTCGGCATCCACTGTGCCGGGCGTGTTAAGTACGGTGATTCCGTGTTTAAGAGCAAGCCCGCTGCGTGGTCTTATCTGCGCCTCGAAGCCTTCGGGCAGTGCGATGTACAAGCCCGTTGGCACCAGTTGGCGTTGCATTGGCAGCAGGGTGATGTCTTCGTCGATGTTGGCTCGCAGGTCCATTCCTGCGCTAAGAGCCGTGGCGTATGTGGGTAGCGGTTGGCGTCCGCGGTTGATTATCTTTACTTTCAGCATCTCATTTCGTTTTATTGCGCATGGCGCAGCATCTGCAAAAATACGCAATTATCTTGATATAAGGGCAAAACGCTTGTTTAAAATACACAAAAACGGACATTTGCTGGTGAAATTGGCGAACAATAGGCGGAAAGGGGAGGGGGATGTCGATGATGCTGACGCCATCTGTTAGATTAAAAAAGTGTAGTGTACTGAGATTAGTTGACAGCTATCGTTGTTAAATACTCCTTTGCTTGACTATAAATATAAAATCGCAGGGTGATTTATTCACTTGCGAAAGTTAGTTAAGGAGAACGGCATAAGCGTGATGTTTTTTAGAACAGACCTTAGGCTAAAACCGAAACAAGGTGCGTTTGTTTCATTCAAAATTTCACAACTTCCGTTTTTCAAAACGTATAATAACATAAAATAACCTCTTATTGTTTGCCATGTCTGTAAAATTGTTTAACTTTGCAGCATAAGACTATGCAGAGGCAAATAGTTGCTTTGTAAAGGTCGTGACAGGTAAAGCACGTTCGTATTCAACATCGTGGACAACGGGTTGGAAACTTCGCAACGCACAGCGGATGCCCATGAAAAACAGCGTCCGATAGAGATTAGAGATGGCAAATGCCCCTTTATTGAGAGTTACGGAATTGTACGTACGTATTATAAGAATGCAACTTATACATGTCATGGAAAACGAGAGAATTAATACCGTAGGGGGTTACGAAACACAAGTCTTGTGCAAATGCAAAACCATTGAGTACGGCAATGCCGTGGTGCGTTGGGCGTTTAAGCAGCTGGCATGTTGTTTATTGCTGGGGCTTATCGTATTGTTAAGCATCTAACCTTCTGGGGCAATTACCATTTCATTAAATAACTCATAATAACATGAACACGTTTAGACTTTTATTTTTTATGCTGCTTGTGGCAATGCCAATTAGGGGATTTTCATACACCGACGACCAAATTGTGAATTTCGGTGATTGCTATTACAAAGTTGTTTCGGGAAAGAAACTAACCCTTTCTTATCTTGGCGTGAAATCCACCAAGACAGGACATTTGAACTTGCCACCCACCGTAACCGATAAGTACGGATACGTTCTTACTGTTATCGGGGCAGAGTATAATCCTCAATACAGGAGTTATGGCATCACCTCTGTGCATTTGCCGGAAACCATGGAGTATATTTGGGGGTACGCATTCTCGGGCGCTGCACTCACTTCTATGAACATTCCCAAAAAGTTGGAAACGATAAGGTCTGGGGCGTGGAGTAGCATTTACTCGACTCCAAGATTCGATGTGCATCCTCAAAACCCCAAGTTTGAGAGCGATGCAAACGGTGTACTCTACTCTAGGGGTAGGAAAACACTTTATGCCGTTCCTTCTGATGTTCCGTTGCAGGGAGGGAAGTACACTGTCGATGGGCAAGTAACGTATATCGATGCGGCTGCTTTCCAAAGCGTGCATGGCCTTACAAGGATTGCTTTGCCTAAAAATCTGGAAAGGGTGTACGAGGGTTACCCCACTATTGTACCCACCAACTCGTTTGCTGCCTTCGAAATCCCTGCTGGCGCACCACATTTCAAGGTTATCGATGGCGTTCTTTTCAGAGATACAACGCTCGTATTGTATCCAAGGGGGAGAGAGGCCACCAACTATACCGTACCCAATGGCATTAAAGCCATTACTAATTACGCCATATCAAGTAATGCCAAACTGGAAAGCATCAACCTTAACGGCGTAACGAAATTGGTTAAATCGTCTATGTACAGCGTAACTAAACTTACCTCCATAACATTGCCCCAAAACTTGAAACCCTATGATGACGTAACAGGTGATGGTATGTCGGAAGGTTGTTTTGAGGCATGCTCGAATTTGACGGAATATAAGGTCCATCCCCAGAACAAGGACTTTGTTGCCGTGGGTGGAGTGCTGTTCTCTAAGGACATGAAAACGCTTTATTTCTACCCTGGCAGCAAAATGGGCACAACCTATACGATACCCCAGAGTGTAGAGGTGATCGCGGGTCACGCCTTTCAAAGTGCCAAGTATATAACCACGATGCACATTCCCGCAAAAGTGGCGCGCATCAACGCAGAAGCTTTTCGCGATGTACAAAACCTCAAGACGATAACTTTCGATGCTAACTCACAATTGCAAGAGATTGAATATTATGCATTCAGATGGTGCAGTAGCCTAAAAGAGGTGACATTGCCCAAATCGCTGCCCAAGCTGAACGAGATTTTCTACATGTGCATCAACCTAGAAACAATCAATGTCCCGGCAGGTTCAAAACTGAAAAACATCAGGCATGGGGCTTTTTCCACGAACTCCAAACTGAAAGCATTCAATTTCTTAGGCGACTGCGAGTTGGAGAGGCTTGAAAAGAATGTGTTTGCTGGTCTGCGCCTTCTCGAGTCGTTTAACATCCCTAAGTCTGTGCGCTTTATCGAGTCTAACGCTTTCATCGGATGTGCTAGTATGAAGACGGTAACATTCCATCCCGATGCCGAAATAGATGTAATAGGTGCAGGAGCCTTTGCCGATTGTGGCATAACTAGTATCAACATCCCCAAGAAAGTAACAAGGATTGAGCGCGAGGCCTTCTTGAAATGCCAAGCTCTTACCAAGATAGACGTGACGAAAACAACAACTAGCATTAGCCCAGAGGCATTTAAGTATTGTTCAAACCTCACCGAGATAAACGTAGACAGAGACCACAACGAGTATTCTAGTGTCGACGGCTGCTTGCTCTCTAAGAATAAGGCGAAACTAATGATTTTCCCACCGGGCAAAGCCAACGATAAGTTCACGTTGTTGCCTCCATCGATAACCATTGTCGGCGACTATGCCTTCTACGATTGTAAGAAACTGGAGAATGTAACTATCCCCAATAAGGTAGACTCTATCGGCATTCGGGCATTCGGGCTTTGCGAGAACCTGAACACCATCACGTTCCTTTGCGACCAGATGATTGACCCCAACAGGATTAATCAAGCCCAGAATGAAGCCTCGTTCGATGAAGACAAAGGGCCAATAATCAACATGGGAAAGATACGCATCAACGTGCGCAAAGACAAGCTTGCCGCATATCAAGCTAACCCATTTTACCGTAAGTTCGCCTCCATAAACCCCTCGTTCAACGAAAAGACCGAAGAGTACATCGCCGTGTCCGACAAAGCGGTCGACCTGCTCAGCACTTCGTGTGCCGACCACACCTTTATTTTGCCCAAGTCTATCGAATATCAAGGCAACACCTATGAGGTGAGTCTTATCGGCGACTACGCTTTCGAGAACGTTCCCAACAGCGTACAAGAAGTGGTGGTTAAGAAGAACGTGAAGTATATCGGGGCGAGGGCTTTCGTGTCTAAGAACCATAATATAAAGAGTGTGTTCTTTATCGAAAGCGAACCAACTAAGGACATGCTCAGCACAACTCGTTTCAGGCTAGACGAGACGGGAACGAACTTTAACGAGTTCGCATCCTACACCAAGATATATGTTAAGAAGTCGGTGTGCCAAGATTATAAGGATAAGTGGACGAAGACTATCTACGACCAAGCAACAAAGAAGGACAAGCCGAGCCCCTACAACTTCACCTCACAAATAGACTATCGCATCACCGACTTGCAGATAAGTACAAAGTACGCCACCTTTGCACGCGAGTTCGACGTCGATTTCAAGGATTGTGTGGCAGCAAACGGCGTTCGTGTAGCCGCATTCGTGGCTGGTTCTAAGATAGAGTCTGGGGCGGGCGACTATGGCACTGCCACATCTCACATTAAGATGACAAGTATTGACAAGCACGGAGGCGTTAGCGATTCGTACGCATATGTGCCAGCCGAGACTGGTGTGCTGTTGAAAGTTATAGACAATAAGGTTGCCACCAACAACAAATTCTATTACACCATTGGCGAGAAAGACGATGTTACCTATAACATATCTGGCAGCATCATGTATGGTGTGTATGGTAAACCTGCCACCGTGCAAGCCTCAGCCGCTGCACCAATCTATGTGATGCAAGAGGGAACGTTCAGGAAATGCACTTCGACCCTGAACAACTTCCCTGTTCATAAGGCATACCTTAAACTGAAAAAAGCAGCGGGAGCCAAGTTGATACTGCACTTCGACGACGACGATACCACTACCTCCATCGAGGAAGTGACGGGCGAGGAGAACAATACTGACGACATATATTATAATCTGAATGGACAGCGAGTAAGCAACCCACAAAAGGGCGTTTACATCCATCGGGGCAAGAAGGTAATCATTAAATAACGTATAATGCGATGAAAAAGGAAACATACAGAAAACCTGTGGCCGAGTTAGCGAACTTGGACATAGAACAGCTGATGATTGGAGCCAGCCCTGGCGTTGGCGGGGGCTACGATCCTGGTAAACCCATAGACGGTAAGGCCTCTGACTTCTTTGAAGAAGAGGAAGACGAGAACGTTGAACCCGAAGGCTACAATGCCTTTGCTGAGTTCTAAAACAGCTTATATAGCTTTGTGATAAACCTCCCTAAATGGGTGTTTATATAGTAATTGAGCATTAATGAAAGCCTGAATAGGGGAGCAACAATTGCTCCCCTATTCTCTATTTATGGCCAAATCCGCGAGGAGAGGCCTGTTCTACAATCGGTTATATAGTTCAGCATACAACTGCACCCTACGGCAAAAATTGCATTTTCTTGTCCGTTTTTTTTGTTCGTCTAAAAGAAAATGCGTACCTTTGCACTCGTTTTAAAGTAGAGAGTAGTGTAGAACTGTTTTAGAATCAGTTTTCTTATGTCTTTATAGGTCGGCGCATGGTCGCATTTGGTCGTAAGTCTTGTCTGTCCATTTTGCGGTATTTGTCGATAGTAATAACAATATTCAGGTACAAAGCTAATCAAAGAATGAAAAAAAATCAATTGGAAAGGAGTTTGTACACCAAACCCCAAGTAGAAGTTGTAGGTGTTGAAGCAGTAACGTTGCTCGACGCATCAGTGCCCGGACAGCATAATAAAGCTGTAAAGGGAGGAGAAATTGAGGAAGATGAGGATGAGAACTCAAAGTACTTTTAAGGAAAACCAAGAGCCTTACAAAGTCTGTTTTATGTTTTAAAGTAATCGAGAAAACAAAAAAATCAAGTAAATAATGCAATTAACGAAGACAAATATAAGGAGTTTTGCTTTTGCGGCAGCTCTTGTTGCTATGGTGACGGGATGTCAGTCGAACATTGACGAACTTACCCAAACCAAGACTCCAGACACCGGGAGTACAGAAACTACAGGCCTAACGGCATTTACGTCAAATGGCAGCACAAGGCAGGTTAGTGCAACTACGCGTACCTCGATGAGCTATCCCGATGGCGCTTTCTACTGGGAAAACACCGATAAGATTTACGTGTTGGACGACAAAAGCACTTATCAGTGCAGTAGAAACAGTGTGGATGCCGACAAGCAGGCGGGTTTCAAGTTCATGGTGCCAGGCGCTTTTGCCAACAGCAACACCTATATGGTGTTTTATCCTGGTGTAAACGGCACAAACAACAATGTTACTATTGCCGAAAACCAAACCCAGAACGAGCCTAATAACACCAAGCATTTTGGCGTAGCAGGCGATTGCGGCATGGCCATAGCAACAAAAAACGGCGGTCAATTTGAGTTCAAGCTAGACCACAAGGTGGCTTATCTCTGTTTCTTGCCTAAAACCAAGCATGCTTTTGTGAGCACCTACATCGAGAAAATCGAGGTTACCTCAGACAATTTCATTGCTGGAAACTTTACGCTCGACCCCACAACGAAAAAACTAACGGGCCAAGGTACCAAACAAACCATCACCCTTAATTTGGGGGTAAATGGTAACCCCAAAGGTTTCAAGTTGGAAAGCCCCAATGCACAACTCAACCAGAATGGAGCATTCATGGTTATAAAACCAGGTGCACACAAACTCACCATCAAATATTACCTCAAAGATGCTGTAACAAAAGTTGGAGGTGTGGTGACTAAGGTTGTCAAATCGAAGAACTATGAAGAGAATAAGTTCTACGATGTCTCGCAAGACATTGATGTAAGAGACTATAACTCACAGTTATATTATATGTGGGATGCGAAGAAAGACTATTGGTCTGGTGTAGCCAACCAACCAAAGGATAATAGTGCCCCTGCTGGTACGGGTTACGCAACTTCAAAGGCGGATGAACGTTGGTACAATGAGATCAAAGGAGGAGGTCCTGCTCCCTTGAATGCAAGCAACAAAGCCAAAGACTGTCCCAATGCCAACGAATGTAAATGGTATGTGATGAAGGGCGATCCACATTGGGATAACAGTACGCTGTGGACTATTTGGGGACACCTTCGTTCCGGTGGTATCTGGTTGAAAAAACAAAGCGTTATCGCTGCTGAAAACAATATAACGCCTGTTTCAGACCTCAAGAAAGAATATGTTTTTCCTAACGGTAATAAATTCGACTATACAACAAAATTCACCGATGGAGGAGACGCCAACAAGACGGTTGCTAAGGGTAGACCAAGTGATATAACCAATTATTTCTTTCTACCTGCCACAGGTTGCTATATTGCAGGCAAATTAGCAGAACTTGGTACTCGTGGGTATTATTGGACAAGTTCAGGAGGTATATCCACACCTGAGCTGGCTTTCTATCTTCATTTTAATGAAAACGAGGTTAGATTGGCAAACCTCAACAAGCGCAACACTGGCCATAACTTATGGGAGGTGAAATAAGCCACATCATTAATAAGCAATCATAGCCCGACCGTTGGTCGGCATCGCGATAGCGGGGAGCAAGCTGCCAATTGGCGTTTGCTCCCCGTTTTGATTTTGTTGGCTTTAGTATGACAATAAAGAATGTACACATCGTATATATGTTGAAACCGTCTAGACTTTTAATATTTCGAGGCCTCTGCAAAACTCCGCCACAAGGAAGTTTTAGAAGGGGCAACTTGTTGATATACAATGACACCCCTTTTGAACGTATAGGGTTTTGCAGAGATTTCATTTCTATAAATTGAGCGGAGTTTGTTATTTTTGTGACTCACTGACACGAGATAAATACTCCTCTCATATACGAAGTGCAGGACAAATCAACTCTCTGACTTTTAAACTTACGATAACCTAACCTATAAATAGTAGGTGTGAGTGTGCCAAAAATGGGGAAAACGTTTCGTAAAGAGTAACTTTTTGTTAACTTTGCAAGGCGGATGTAGCCAACATCTCTACGTTCAACATTAATGCAATGATACAGGAACTAACAATAAAAAACTTCTTATCGTTTAAAGATTCTACCACATTTAGTTTTGAAGCAACAGACGACAAGACCCTCGAAGACTATCAAGTGGTGCAGATCGGCAATACGCGACTGTTGCGTTTCGCCTTAGTTTATGGCGCAAACGCCAGTGGAAAATCTAATCTGTTGGCCGCATTCGAGTTTTTACACAATTTTTGGTTTAGTGGAAAACGTGCGAAAGGTGAAGCTGTCGGTGCACAACCTTTTAAGCTCGACCAGACAACCCCTAATGAACCCTCCTCCTTTGAACTTGTATTCTTTGTAGGGGATGTGAAGTACAAGTACGAAGTTGTGTTGGACAACAAGTTAGTTTATAGCGAACGCCTGTCGTATTACAAAACCATACAACCCACATTACTGCTTAACCGCACCTTAGACAATGGTGTTTCGGTTGTTAAATTGCATACAGACCTTAAAGTATCAAAGGCTGCATTGGAGGAGTTGTCTCTGAAATGCTTGCCCAACATGTCGTTTTTTGCTGCAAAAGAAATGGTCAATGTGGCGATACCTTTTGTGGATGATGTGCTTGATTGGATGGAGATCGTTGACTTGATGTGTGTTGTTAGACCAGAAACAGATGTGTTTTCATTAGCCGCTAAATCTGTATCAGACGACAATCAGCTAAAAGATTTCCTTTTAGGGTTTATGCAGCATTCAGATTTTAACATTACAGAGATTGTTGTGGAACGTGAAAAAGGACCTTTATCAGATGAAATGTTCAAAAAACTTTTGCATGACAAAAAACTCTCGGATGGTGCAAAACAAATGTTATTTGATGGTTGGACACCAAGTCGAATTAATGTTAATTTTAAGCATGAAGTTATTACAGCGCGTGGAAAAGAAACGTTCTTTTTGCCTAGTAACGTACAAAGTGCTGGTACAAGACGAGGTTTTGGTATAGAGACTGAAATATACCATGCTTGCGTACTAGAATCTTTACTTATGATAGACGAGATAGAATCGTCGCTGCATCCTGAGCTTGTAGAGTTTATCCTCACCCGATTCTTGCAGGCGGAAGGGCGTAGTCAGCTGCTAATCACTACACACTACGACCCTCTTTTAGATGAGGTGGACGACATGTTTAGAAAGGACATGGTTTGGTTTACAGAGAAAGGGGAGGATGGGGCTACCAGACTTTACTCGCTTACTGACTTTAAGGGGCTGGACAAGATTGGTTCTTTCCGTCAGTTTTACCGCAATGGCCGCTTTGGAGCATTGCCTAACATTGGATAAGTATGGCAAGGAAACAAGCGCAAAAGCAATTAAAAGACCCTACGCCCATTATTGTGGGCGCGGGGATTACTGAGCAATGGTATTTTAAACATCTACAAACGTTGCGAAAGTATAGGGTAAAAATAAGGCCACGTTACTTCGGACGGGAAAATGCGTTTGAACTTGACAAGTGTGTAGACATCATATTAAAAGACGAGGGCTTTGCCATTGTGGTGTTTGATGCCGACGTTTCGCTACGCAACGACAAGGAACGCCAAATGGTGGAGCGCATGAAGAACAAGTATGCCAACAACAAAGGCGTGCTGTTCTGCGACAGCTTACCTTCCATTGAGTATTGGTTTTTACTGCATTATAAGGACGCGGGTAGGCTCTTTAAAACGAGTAACGAGGTTGTTGAAGAAATAAAGGAATACAATTCGCAATTCGACAAGAGCGAAAAGTTCTTAAAGAATGATAGCTGGGTAAGACAATTATGTGAAGGAGAACGTTTGAAGCAAGCCATAGAAAGGTGTAAACAACAAGAAGATAAGGTTAATAGGGGTGAGAGCGTGTCGTATTCAAAGGTGTATAAAGCAATAGAGCTGTTGGAGAAAAACCGCTAAACGGAAATTTTGTACACATACCCATTCGAATGAAGTGGGGGCTGATGCCGTGCCGCTGTACCGCAAGTGGGGGTGCAACGGGGGGTGGCAGTGCCCTTTTTCGTAAGTGGGGCTGGGGCCAAAGGGTTGTTTGCCTGGTGTGAAACGGGGTGTTGCATGCGCCATTAGCCGATATAACGTTGTGGATTTTGTGCTTTATCGGATGTCAATCTGATTTATCCAGACTTGGCTTCTGTCTTGGGTTGCATCGAAGTTCTTCAACATCAAGCTCGCATCATATCCAATGCGCTTATCGAAACGCAACTTTCCGTTTACAAATATGCGCACCTTCTTGTTCGTGTCTACCATTTCGGGAGCGATGTTTACCGTGAAAGATTTGATGCAAGACGTTTCTATCCGGAAAACATTGTCTGCATACCTTGCCCTTATCTTGCCCGACTTACGTGGAAAATCGAAGGCCATCTTGTCGACGGTTTTGGTTATAAGACTGTCTTTTTCGTTATATTCTAGCCATTGGCTGATTTTGAAGTTCTTTTCTTTATGCCATGCCTTCCTGCTTGCCAGTGTGTCCAGTTGCATGTTTGTCAGCCAATCAACGTGTCCATATCGGTTATCGTCAAACTCCCATGATATTTCTTTTGGGAAGGGATTTCTTTGTCGCTGAAGAAGGTCGGCAAACAAAATCTTGTATGCTGGTTCAGACTCGTCAAACTCTGGAAACCAATGTGGAAAACCATTGTAACGATATTCCTTATAGTCGGCATTGATGCTGTTCATCAATTTGGTAAAGTCGTCATTGGCATTTGGCGGATAATAATAATCCTTATCTGTTGAGAAGTTGATGAACGAACGGTTTTTGATGTTCTCGACAAAGGTTCCGCCCGTGAAAACCTTTGGTTGCGTGTTGAAACCATAGAAGCCCGCAAAAGGCGTTGGCTGTTTCATCAGATACGAGAAAGAGCCTGTGGCCCCATTTGAGTGTCCTGTAATAAACACCTTGTTGTCGTCTACGTTGATAGCCTTTTTAACAAGCGTAAGTATCTTAGGCACCATAAAGAACCCTTTATCGGAGGTCATCCAGTTGAATTCTTTGCTACCTTGTGGAAAGACAAGTATCACATCGTTCAGCTCGGCATACTTGGTGTAATATCTGTTCCAGTCGTACAGCACCCACGCGGCCGGCACGTAGTCGGTTAGGAGGTTGTTCCTAACTGCCCCATGTAGGAAGAACAGCAAGGGATAACGCTTGGCTGGGTTGTAGTTCGGTGGCAGATGAACGAGGAATGCCGTTCGTGCCGTGTCGTTTATCACCAGCGTAAGGGAATAGTTTTGGTGTTGCTTGGGCAGGTATCCAGCCTTTTTCTTCATCTCGCTGTACAGTGCCTTGCCGTCTTTCGTTTTGTTCAATGGCGCTTTGTCCACAGCGTAAAACTCTTTCTCCTGGGCTTTTAGGTCGTCGTAAAAAGTTTGTTTGGCTTTCAAGGCTTTGCTTTTCAAGTCACTCCACCTTGGGTCAGAAAGCAGGTTTGCATACTCGTCTTGGGCATACTCGCCAATTATAAGTCTCCAATTGGTAGACAGTGGAAGTTTTGAAGACACTTGAAATAGGCGGTTTAGATAATTAAATGCCTTGTCTTTCTCGTTCAGGTAGCCGGCAAGTACAGACGCCTTGTATAGCCCCATGTCTTCGATGCTGTCGGGGAAAAGCGAAAAGGCATGCTCGTACATGGCCAACGATTTCTTGTAAGTTGCACTGTCTGCCGACTGCCACATGGTTTCCAAAGCCGCTCGCGTTAGGCCAGCGTAGGTTTCTTGCCCATGTAGCGGCATGCAGATAAACGCATATAGCAGAAAAAGATGCTTTACTATTTGTTGTTTCATGTTGGGTAGTTTCTCCTTTGTTTGGCTCTTGGCGTTGCAGATGTTCGTTCGGGAGAGCCTTTTAAGTCAATAACGCCATGAGAACTGTTTTATTGTAGAAGTTGTTTCGACTTTTGATGTTTCTATAAATTGATGGGTGCTGATTGCTGATTGCTGATTGTCTTTGTGCCGTAAAACCAATACGGGCATCCCTCTGATGTACGAAGTGCCTGTCTAAGATACGATAAAATCCGAAAATCCTGCTGAATTTGTCTGCGGTTAAAACGTGGGTATGTATCAAAAAGGCAACCTTTGGCGGGAGTACCGTCAATACATTTTTACGAGTTATAGTGAAACAGTAACCCATCAATCGATGTAAACTATTCGGTAAGAAATTTAACATTATGAGTGCCCTTTCTGCTCACAATCGTCCGCCTTGCCGCAAAAAATCGATTCTCGCGGAGGTTGGTTTTGATGAAGAAAGGGGGTAATCCATGAATGCAACAAAATGAATTTTTATTTAAGGAGGCCGCCGCTTGCACTAGATTTTGTGCCATTTGCAGCTAAATGCAGTGTGTTTTGGTGCTAAATGCAGTGCGTTTTGGTGCTAAATACATTGCGTTTTGGTGCTAAATGCAAGGTAAAATGGTGCAAAATGCAGCACTAATCGATATGAAATGTGTGACGAAAAGCATAAAAATGCACTGCAATTGCATAAACAAAACCTTTATGAGTCATTAAAAACATGGCCGAAAAGGGCAAAATAGTCGTCAAAAAGTAGGTTTCTAGGGGCTAAAAGCGTGTAACTCGGCTTGAAAAATTGTGAGCTGTCAGCCAAACTAGGAAGGCAAAATGGTGCAAAATGCAGGCTTTTTGCTTAAAAATGGACAAGCGGGAAGGTGTGAAAAGCAAGAAATGGTAGTGGTTTACCTACTTTTTAACCTTTAATTTCGCTAGAACAGAGCTAAAATTAGAGTGGTATTGTAAAATAAAAACAATAAATTTAAGGTTGTGGGTTTGTGAGTTTGAGAGTTGACGAGTTGATGAATTGATGAGTTGACGAGTTAACCAGTTGACGAGTTAACCAGTTGGTAAGTTAACGAGTTGACGAGTTGACCAGTTAAACAGTTAACCAGTTGATAAGTTAACCAGTTGATGAGTTTGTGAGTTGATGTTCTTGCACTTTATGTATGAGAGAAGTTTGTTGTTTTGTTTGGCATCACAAAGACAACAAACTCCTCTCTAAGCATAGAAATATTAAAAGGCGAGAACACGTCGCAAAAAGAAACCGAACAAATAGGAGGTTTGCTCGGTTTCTTTTGGGGATATTCAATTGTTAGTTGACGAGTTGACGGGTTGACGAGTTGACCAGTTTGACCAGTTAACAAGTTGACCAGTCAACGTGTTGACAGGTTTGCATGTCACAGGTTAAACATGCAATTTGTGTTTTCTAAAAGCCAAATTGCATGGTGTGAAAACGTGGCGAAACTTACTTCTTACCCTTCTTCTTGGCAGCCTTCTTGTCGGCATTTGCCCAATACTTTGCACCTTTGGCTTTCAGTTGGGCGGTGAATGCTTTGGCCTCGGCAAGTGCCTTAGCCTCGTCTTCGGGTGTTGCGTAAGCGTGTTTGTAGCCCTTAACCTCGTTCCAATGACCGCGAGTGAAGTCGGGAACCTCTACGGGCATAAAGCCGTTGTCCATCGAGATGGAGCCAAGCTCGGCCAAGCAGCACCATTCGGCCAAGTCGTAAACGTCCATATCAAGTGGCAAGCCATTTTGCAAGCAGTACACCAAGCGGCTGTCCATGATGAAATCCATACCTCCGTGGCCGCCCACTTCTTTGGCCTCGTCGCCGTATTTCTTCACAATCGGGCTGGTGTAGCGTTCAACAAGGGCCTTCATGTCGGCCTCTTTCAGGTAATCGTGTCCCGAAAGGTCATCGTTAGAGGGCGTAACGCCAGCCTCTTTCATGTCTTTGGCCGACACGGCATAACCTTCCACGGGGTATTTGTTGGCAAATCCCTTGGTTCCCGTTAGCTGATACATGCGGTTATAGGGTTGGGGCGTCATCACGTTGTGTATAATTTCCATCACCTTACCTTGCTCTGTGCGGATGAGCGTTGTGGTTTGGTCGCCGTTGCGGAAGGTGTCGCAAGCCTCGCCAGAGTACTTTTCTGCTTGCTTTTTGCCGTTAAATGAGCGCGTATCCATGGCGATGAGGGTGCGCATGCGGTCGCCGCGGTGGATGTTCAGCACCTGTGCGATGGGGCCAAGGCCGTGTGTGGCATACACGTCGCCACGAAACTCCTTGTTATAACGTAGGCGCCAGCCCAGCTTGTCGTTGGGGCCATTCTTCCAATAGTGTTTCCAGAAGGGCGACAACTCGTGGCGGTAGGCGCCTTGGGCGTAGATAACATCGCCGAAAAGTCCCTCTTGCGCCATGTGCAACGAGTTGAGTTCGAAGAAGTCGTAGCAGCAGTTTTCGAGCATGATGCAGTGCAGGCGTGTCTTTTCGGACAGGTTGATAAGTTCCCAAATCTCGTGCATGTTCATGGCCGAAGGCACTTCTATGGCCGCGTGCTTGCCATGCGTCATGGCCTCTTTGGCCACGGGGAAGTGGTGAGCCCAGTCGGTAGCGATGTACACGAGGTCGATGTCGGGGCGTTTGCATATTTCCTTGTAGCCGTTTTCGCCGTAATAGATGTCTGCGGCAGGCATGCTGGCTTGCTTTAAATACTTTTGGCAACCCTCGGCACGGCTCTTTTCGTAGTCGCAAAGTGCCTTAATCTCAATGCCGGGGATGTGGGTCCAGCGTTCAACGGCACCCGGTCCGCGCATGCCAAGGCCAACAAAGGCCACGCGCACCACCTTCATCTTGGGCGTAACGAGGTTGAGAGCCGATTGTTGTCCAGCATCGCGTTGGGGAACATCGGTTACTAACGTGCCGTTTACTTTTTTGTATGGCCAGTTAAACTGCGCTTTCATCGCTTGCGGCATCAATGCGAGTGCCACAAACGACAATTGTAATAGTAGGTTTTTACGTAACATATATGTTGTTAAATTTAATGTTAAAGTCTACCTTTCAATATGATATGTTGTGATGCAAAGGCGTGATTGTTGCAGACAAAGGTAATAAAATATGCTGTGAATGTGTAGGAAATGTTCGGGAAAAAACATTTTTTCTACCTCTCGGCGAGTGCCTGTTGCGTTGCCACGCATAACCCAACGCCCCGTTAGCTGTGGGGCTAACGGGGCGCGAAGGCTGTTTGCGCGTTGCGCCTGTTACAGCTTTTCGTAATACGGCAGTCGGTTCAGCGGCACGTCAATGGTTATCGTTCGGCCACCTTTCAGCACGCGCCCGCGGTCGTCTTTCCATTTTCCTGGCGGAAGAACCACACTTCGGCTAGTGCCCGCTGTTACCATCGGTGCCACCATATACCGCGCGCCAAGCATCCATTGGTCGGTTATTTCGGCATAACCGCGGTTAGGGTAGGCGTATTCAAGGCTTTGAACGATGGGTTCGCCCGTCGTAGCCGACTGGCGTGCACACTGTAATATGTAGTGGCCAAAGGCTGCATGCAGCTTGGCCATGGCCTTTACGGCTTGCAGATGTTGGGCATCGAGAATGCGCCACGGGGCAACCGAGAACTGCATCATGGGCATAAGGGCGTGAACTTGCGCCGAACGAACGATGAGTTGTTGGTCGAACTGACTGGCGTCGATGCCTAAGAAGGTGGTGAACGACCCGCCGCCAATCATATCTGGGCAAGCATAGGCATAGCCAAGCAGCCCTGCCGCAATCATATCGGGGATAAGTAGGCGCACCGCTTGCCACGAATAGTCTTTGTCGCCCAGGCGTTGAACCAACTCTTTGCCACCCATTTGCCACCCTGCGCGGTATTCGTTGAAGGGAAAAGCTAGCCCAAGTTCGGCCCAAGCGCGTGTATGATCTACCGAAACGATATTCTTTCCACCGTGCGAAACAAGGTCGGTGCGGTGGTAAAAGTGGTTGTCGCCGCCATCAAACTTAAAGCCGTCGATGCCGTAACGTTGTTGAACGCCGCGTAAAAGGCCGATAAAATGGTTGCGCGCATGGGGATTGGTGAAGTCGTACACGGCGCTTTGCCCATTCCACCATTTGATAATGGCCGGCTGCGAGGTGGTGTCGGCTAGTAAAAAGCCCTTTTCGGCCAGGTCGCGATACTCAGGACTGTCGGCAGAAACAAAGGGACAGACCCACAACATCACCTTAAAGCCCATCTGGTGTAGGCGTTTCACCATGCTTTCGGGGTCGGGAAAGCGGTCTGGTTTAAACTCAAAGTTGCCGTAATGTCGCTGCCAATTGTCGTCTATCATGATGATGCCAGGGGGAAATCCGTTTTTCACGATGTCTTCGGCGTAGGCCAACACGTCTTTTTGGTTTTGGTTGTACATCAGTTCAATCCAAGTGTTGTATTGGGGCATGGTGAAAAACAGGCTGTCGGGCAACTTACCGCTGGGTGGGAAGTGGGCGTGCATGGCTGCGAGATAAGCATCGCGCAGGGTAGAACCCGCCTTTTTTGAGACGGTAATCGGTGCGAAGGGCGAGTCTAGATGCAGGTCGCCTTGGCGCACGCTGAATGTAAATGGGTGGTCGCTCCATACATATCGGCCTTTGTTGGAGACGAGTAGGGGCGACACTTGGTTGTTGTCGTTGCGGTTGAAGAGGTTGAACGCGGGCAGTTCTTTGCCAAATGGCATCTTTGAACCTAAGGCTGTGGCTCCGCCCCACCAGCGTTCGCCAGGCAGTGAAGGAATGTTTGTGGCGTGTTGTGCACGTGAAACAAGAGCGAAAGCGAGGGCAAAGAGGAAGGTAAGGGTGCGGTGGTGCATATTCTTTTTGAGGAGTTAAGGAGTTGGGAGGTTAAGGAGTTAAGGAGTTAGGGAGTTGAGGAGTTAAGCCAAATGCTTTGTTGCAGAGAGGCTAACACTCTTGTCAACTGTTCTACTTGTTGAGGGGTTAAGGAGTTAAGGAGTTATGGAGTTAAGGAGTTAAGCCAAATGTTTTGTTGCAGAGAGGCTAACACTCTTGTCGACTGGTTTACTTGTAAACTTGTCAACTAATAGTGGAGTTAAGCCAACTGCTTTAAAGACGTTGGGGTCTTTAGCTGTTTAGCTCATAACTCACAAGGCATCTCACTCCCCTCTCCCCTTGGAGAGGGGTGGGGGGTGAGGCCAATTGTGGTAGGGGGTGAGGCCGATTGTGGGCGAGTTGTTGAGGGTTTATCTTCTATTTCGCCACATATTCGAGGGTGAAGGGTGTTGTACCTTTGCGCACAACCTCGTCTTTAGGCGTTATATTGATGCCGTCTTTCAGGTCGATTACCACCTTATAATATCCCGCACTCTTGGGAATGTTGAAACTGCCAGTTCCATTTCCCGTGTTAGCATAGGTTGTGTTGAAGGCTGCACTGGGCAATCGAAGTGATTTTCCGCTGCGCGGATAGGTTACGTAGAAGGCAACATCGCCGCCCCAACCAAAGTTGTAGAACGTTCCTTCGTATGTTCCCTTATCCGTGCGAGCCAAAGGTATCACCTTCTCGGCATTCCAAACGATGTCGGTTGCATCTTCTCTCGGAGCCAAACTCCAACCATCCATATAGATGAATTGGGGATAAGCGGAGGTGGGACAGGCATAGAACTCGCCGTTAAAGAGGTCGAGGCGCGTGTAGTATTTGTCGCTGGCGGTCTTCAATGTCCATTTGTCGTTGCCCACGCCGTCAAACAAATCGGTACTGCCTTTAAAGGGTGCAAGACTGAATGGGGCCGAGACGGTTTGACCTTTCTTCATGTCGAGCATTCCTTCGTACACGTAGTTATTGCCCGGTTTGATGTTAAGTTTCTGCCCATTTACGTTGACGGCGGCTTGCATCTCTTGTCCATTGACCGTTACTTTGCCGTTGGCAAAGGTGAGCGACTTACCATCGCCGCTTATTTTCACCGTGGTGCAAACACCCTTTTCGAACTCGGCACGGATGGTGAAGTGCCCCTTGTCGGTAACGGGGAAACTCTTATTCTTGTCGTCGGTCTTGCTCATCACGATGTTCTTGCCGTCCCAAAGGATGTAGTTTCCTGTGGAAGGTTGTTTCAAACGGAATGTTCCTGGTGCGGTACTTCCCCACATTCCCACATTGGGGTCTTCGCCTTCGGGAGCCGTCCACGTAAAGTATTGTGCGCCCTCGTACCCAAATCCCTTCATGGCCATCTTGGTTTTGGGTTCTTTTATCTCGCCATCTTGCCAATGACCGGATATTGTTCCGAGGATGTAATAGTTCTCGGCGTCGCCCAATGGTGCCCAGAAATGTTTCTCGCCCTTGGTTAATTCGAAGGTAACGGGGTTGAAAGACACCTTGAACGAGGCGTCAATGTCGGCGCCAATCACGATAGAATCTTTGGCCATCGTGGTGATTTCGCCGCCTTTCGTGCCCCAATAAATACCCGAATTGTCGGGTGTTGCGGCCACAATTCCTTTGGCATTGGCAGGGAAGAAAATGTCGTCGGATGCCGAAAACTCATCGCCATTCTTTGTTAGGGGGTAAACATCGCCCGTAGAAAGGAACAGATATAGCGTGGTGAACGTGGGTGCCGAGACGTTGGTTAGGTCGAAGTTTTGCACCAATTCGCCGTTGCGCGTGTTGTTCAGGCGCACTTGTAGTTTTAGGTTTTCGGCCTTAGCGTTCTTGGGCAAGGCCACAAGTAGGTCGGTATTTACGTGGAACGTGTCGCCCAAAAGACTTTGTTGCTTGCGCACAAGTGTATCGCCAACGGCGTTGGTGATGGTTATCACGTATTGTTCTAGGTTTCGTTCGTCGGTCATAAGTCCCGAAACGTTCACCTTGTCGCCATATAACAGCCCGTCTTGGGGCGTTACTTGTAGTTCCATGGCTGGTTTCGGACCGTTTTTCTCCGTGCTTATAGCGTTGTCGTTGTCGCTACATCCCACCAGCGCGAAGGCTAATGGCAGCACGAATGCACAATAGATAGGCTTGAACATAATGTTATAATTTAAGTTAGGCTTTTACGAATATGTTTGATTTGTACATCCATCGCAACACGAGGAGTACGAAAATGCCCTGCATGGTTGCACCTAGCACGGGATAGAAGGTGCCAAGCAGGGGCTTGAATCCATAGAAGAGCGAGTCGGTGAGCGAAGAAAAGCTCACGTATTCGCCCAGCACGTAGGCCACAAGCGAGTTGGTTCCGTAGAAACGCAGCCACATTAGGCCGCGCGTATGGCCTTTAAGGTCAACCCAATAGTATGCTGCCGCCATGAGCAGGAAACAGATTCCGCCTGCAAGGAAGGTCATCGAGGTAGACCAAATGTGCTTGATAATAGGAACAATAGGGCTTAACGCGATGGCCAAAACAATGAGGCCGACACCCGAAAGCAACAGGATGCGCAGCTTGCTTGTGCCAGATTGACTTGTGCGCAGCACCACACCAGCCAGATAACCCAGGTAAACGGTGGCCACAAAGTTAAGCAATGATAGAATCCAAGTGTAATGATAGGTTGCATCCCATTGCCATTGGTTGCCGTTCCATATCACTCCGTCGCGCCAACGACCCAGCACCTGCCGGTCTATCTCTTCGCAAATGTTGGCGTCGATGGTAAAATCCATCTGCCCCCAAATGGCAAACACGGCCACGTAAACCACCATGCAACTAGCAACAACGGCCAGTTGTGTTCGCCAAGAGGTGTAGACGAAGAGCAGCGCAACCACCACATAGCCCACGGCAATGCTTTGCAGCGTGTTGCTGTAAAGGTGAAGTAGGCGGGCATCGAGGGCAAGCAGGTTGCCCTGAACCACCATACCTAGTACCCAAAGCACCACAAATCGCTTGAGCAGACGTAGCAGGAACCCTGCGCCGGGCTTGCTTTCGCCTCGCCGATACTTGCTCATGGAGAAGGGAATGGTTATGCCCGACATGAACATGAATAAGGGCATGATGATGTCCCAAAAGCAAAAGCCCTGCCAAGGCACGTGGGTTATCTGCCCATAAACGGCTGCACCGAACGTGCCGGCTGCAGGTTGGCTAGCCTCTAACCATTGATATACCACAGGTTGGAACAGAACAAGGAAGGCCAAGTCCATTCCGCGCAGCAGGTCGAGCGACAAAAGGCGCGATGGTTTTGCCGCATCAGCCGTGCCATTGTTGGCTGTTGGTGAGGGCAGAACTTGTTTGCCGCTTGTATTTCGGGGCGATGTGGAACCCTTAGCGGGTGTAGTTGGAAAACTCATTTTGCCGATGTTGGGGTTATGGTTAAAGGAGTTGTGGTTGTTGTTGCGCTTTGTACGAATGCGTTGCAGCTAGCTAATTCCGCTTTTTGGGGGCGAAAACAAATGGCGAAGTGCCCGCTTTGGCGTTTTTGTCTTTCGCCACGTTGATGGAGATGTCCAGGTCGTTGTAACCCGTTCTGCCGTCCCAGCCTGTGTTGTTGCCCAGTCTTACGGCATATTCCGGCATGCTTTGCAGCTTTGGGTCGGCATCAGGCATCCACATAAACAACTTGTATTTCCCCACGGGAAGGCTTTCGGGCAACTTCAGTTGCACGTTGATCTCCACCGGTCTGTTCGGCTGAATGGCGCGAAGTTCAATGTTGCTGTTCGCCAAATACTCGTCTGCGCCATTCTCGGCCCGAAGGATAAAGCATGCAGGACGTGCGTTATACATGCAGGCAGTCCCCGTGTTGGTGAACCACAGGTTTAATGTCAGGTCGCTCCCAGGTGCGTTTTGCTCCGAAAACTGAACTTTTGTTAGGGCAATGCGATAGCCCAAGAACTTCTTGATTTTATCTAACCATCCGCCGTTGGCCCACGAATTGAGCAGGGGCTTGTAGTAGGCATCGTTTAAGAACGACCAATGCAGGCTGTAAATCTCGTTCCAAGCCTTTTCTCCCGAGGCCCACTTCACGTTCTTTGGCGGTTCGGCAGTTTCGCCTCCTAGTGGCAAGTACAGTGCATCTTGCGCCACATAGCTCTTGTCTTTTTCAATGTCCTCATACGTTCCCATGTTCGTTTCGTCGGTCATAAAGGCGTCGTTGTGGTGTGCTATGCGTGCGGCAGCCGTGTTTTTAAAGGCCGTTCTGTCATTAAGAGGTGTGGCATTACCCACGAAATCTTGCTTATACTTGGGCGTACGCACCTGTATGCACCGCTCGGCAGGCAGCACTTCGAGCCATTTATTCAACAACTCGCGGTAGGCCGTGGCGTTATTTAGCTTGTTTGTAGAGTAATACCACTCCCCCCAAGCGCCGATAAAGCCTGCCTGAACACAAGCAATTACGCCCACTTGCTTGTGTAATGTAGGTTTTATTTGATCGAGATGACGCTTGATGATGTGCATGGGGGCATCGGCTCCATTTTGTTTGTCGGTGTAGGCGAAACGCAAAATGGCCTTCATTCCTGCTTCACGCACTTGGTCTAAGTCCACTTCCAACTTCGTTGCAAAGCCTCCGGGGAGGTCTTTGTCGCGGTAATCGTCCAGGTAATACATCAATTGTACCAACGTCTTACCCTCACTCCTTAGTTTCCTCAGGTAGCTTAGGGCCACATAGTCCTTGGCGTTGGACTCGTATTGGGTGAACAATCCGCGTTCGGGGTTGGCTATTTCGTTGTTGCTCAGTTGATATGTTACAGTTTTCAAACCCGTCTCTGGGTTTTTCTTCGGGCCGTTGTCGGGATTGTCTGTACCGTTGTCGCCCCCGCAAGCCGTTGCCAAAAGGGCGAGGGCCACGAGCAAGGCGTGTTGTATCTTCTTCATATCGTGTTGTTGTTTGGGCTTGGCCGCGGCGCGATAACCCCTCGGCCAAGCCTGTTGTTAATTGTAACCTGCGTTTTGTTTCACCGCTCCCTTGCCGTCGATAATGGCTGAGAGGGGCAGTGGGTACACCTCTTTATACTCCTCGGCGTAAGGCGAACCATTTATTTTCTTTACCCACGGGATGAGTTTATGATGACGAATGAGGTCGGCTCTGAACTGTCCGTTCTCGCACCAGAACTCGTGCCAGCGTTCCATCAGTACGGCATCTAGCACCTTTTCGGGTGTGTTGAGGGCGTTGGCCGAAAGGTTTTCGATGCCGGCACGATGCCTGACAACGTTGATGAGGTTCACCGCTTCCTTCAAATCGTTGGCTGTTGCGCCCTGCTTTTGCGATAAGGCCTCGGCTAGCGACAGGTACACGTCGGCATAACGGTAGAGGATGAGGTCGATGTCCGACTTTCCTTCGGCGGCTTTCACCCGCGTGTCGTACCCCATTTTCAGTGCGATGGGACCCACGGCAAGGTCGGAGCCGTGCGTGTCGCGGTCTATCGTTGCCCCGGTAGAACTGGAGTACGACGTAAGCAGCTTTGTTCTTCGCACGTCTTTGGGCTCGAACGAGTCGTAAAATGCCCATGTGCTGGTTACTGTTCCCCATCCGCCGCTCATTCCGCCTTGCGCAAAGTCGGTGGGAAGCACCATCATGTGCCACTGGTTGATGCTGGGCCCATTGTACGAGCAAGGCAATGCGTAGATGATTTCTTTGTTGGCCGAGCCTTGTCCGCCTAGTTCGAACATCTTTACGTAGTCTCTTTGCAGCTGGTAGCCATACTTCGGGTTCATCAATTCGCGTGCCAACGTCTCCACCTTATTATAATAGTCTTTGCTTATCGGCGTTTCGTGCAGGTACAGGCGTATCAGCAACATCTTGGCAAACCCGCTGCTGAACCGCCCATATTCCGTTTTGCCGGGCATGGGCAGGTGTTCGGCGGCGAACAAGAGGTCGTCTTCTATGAACTTCACTTGCTCTTCGCGCGTGAGCCTGGGCAGCGGTTGTTCTTTCAAAGGGTGCTTTAAAACGTCTAACGGAGCGATAACCAGCGGCCCGTACATGTCGTAAAGCGTGTAGGTAAGGAACGCACGTGCACAACGAACCTCGGCTTCGTAGGCCCGTTTCTTGCTTTCGTCGATGGGCGCATGGGCTATGTCGTCTAGCGTAAGCGTGCAAGTGCTTATTTTATTGATGTATCCGCCGCTGTAATCGGTGGAGTTGCGTGTGAAGTAAAACCACGTTATCTCTTCGCTCGTGGGGAAGAAGTTCAGTTCGGCGGCCATTTTCTGCGCCCCGAACTTGCCCGACAGGGTGCCTGTTGTGCAGTCGTTGACGAACATCACGCCCCTTTCTGAGGGCGAGTAGATGCCGTCCCACCAGTCGCCGCGCAGGGGGCGATAGCAGTTCATCACCAGTGCCTGCACGTCGCTCTCGTTTTTAGGGAAGTTGTTCGGGTTAATCTCCGAATAGTCTATGGGCGTAAGGTCTGAGCAAGCGGCCGCGAGGGCGAGCAAAACCGTGCCCAACAGTGTGGATAAGCCTTTTATTCTTTTCATCGTTGCAGTGGTATTGCGGTTAGAAAGTTACGTTTATGCCCATGCTGTAGGTTCGGGCGTTGGGATAAGCTGCCGCATAATAGTCGGTTTCGGGGTCCAATCCTTTATACGGAGTGATGCAGAACAGGTTGTTGGCGCTTAGCGACAGGCGCACGCGCGACAACACCTTGGTGCGCGAAATCCAGGCTTGGGGCAGTGTCCAGCCCAGGCTGATGTTGGTTAGGCGCACAAACCAGGCCTTCTGATAGTACCAGTCGCCCGAAGTGTAGTTGTTGTTCCATCCGTTAAACGATGCGGGTTGCGTGGTTGAGGGGTTGTCCCAGGTCCAGCGGTCCTTTATCTTTCGCAAGGCGTTGTAGCCATAGCGCGCCAGGTCGCCCCCTCCAAGGCCGTACGCCATCTCGGTGGGGTCCTGCATAAGTCGGTTGAACATGCCGTTGAGTTGTATGCTCAGGTCGAAGTCTTTATATCGCAGCGTGTTGGTCAGTCCGGCCAGCCAGCCTGGGTCTTGCGAACCCAGCAGCACGTTGTCGGCATCGTCGATGATGCCGTCGGGCTCTCCTGTCAGCACGAAACGCCCGTTTTCGTCTACCACGGGCTGGTTTTTGTCGTCGCGCTTGTAGCCGTTAATGTCCTTAATCACTATTTCGCCTGGGCGCAAGTCGGGCTGTGCCTTGGGTGCTTTTTCGCCAATCTGCAAGATGTGGTCGGCCAATCGCGAGTAGATGGGGCGTATGGGGTCGTCCACACGTTCGTAAACGCCGGGCTTCCAGTCGGGCGTACGCTCTTTCCAACGGTCCTTATAGGCGGTGAAAGTAAAGTCGGTGGTCCATTTAAAGTAGCGTGTGTCGATGTTTTTCGTGTTGATGGTCACCTCAACGCCTGTGCTTTGGGTCTTGCCCACGTTGGCCATCACGCTTGTTACCTCTTGGTAGACGTTCAGCGGCTTATAGTTCAGCAGGTCGGAAATAACCTTATGGTAAAACTCAACGCTGGCCAGGATGCGGTTGTTGAGGAACCCCAGGTCCAAGCCCACGTTCCATTCGGTGGTGGTTTCCCATTTCAGGTCGGGGTTTTCCAGGCGCAAACGATATACGCCGATAACCTGCGAGTTGTCTTCTTTGTTGAAGGCGGCCCGTGCCGAATAGCTGGCAAAGGCGTTTGTGCCGATGTCCGAGTTGCCTGTTTGTCCCCAACTCAATCGCCATTTCAGCATGCTTACCCACCCTAAGGGTTTCATGAAGGGTTCTTCGCTCACGGTCCACCCCAGTGCCACCGAGGGAAAGTAGCCCCATTTGTGGTTACGTGCAAACACGCTGGCACCGTCGGCGCGCATGGTGGCCGTTAGGTAGTAGCGCTCTTTGAGGATGTAGTTGGCGCGGAAGAAGTAGCTTTCCATCTTGTTTTTGCTGTAACCCGAGCCAACGCGCTTTTGTCCTGTGCCTGCATCTAGGTTGTGGTAGCCGAAGGCGTCGGTAAGGAAGTCGTTGTTGCCTGCCCGCGATGTTTTCAGTTCAAACTCTTCGTAGGACGTTCCTGCCAGCAACGACAGCTTGTGCACATCGTTAAACGTGCGGATGTAATTGGCCGTACCCTCCAAAAGGTATTGGTTGTTGTCGTTGTTGTAAACGTCGGCATTGCCGTTGGCCTCCTTACCGGCCAATGTAGTTTTGGGTTCGTAGGTTCCGCGGAAGATGTTGGCGCGGTCTAAGCCGGCGTTCAGTTTCAGGGTAAGGCCTTGCAAGGGGTTGGCTTCAAGGAAGATGTTGCCCAACAGGCGGTCGGTGCGGCTCTCGTCGGTGTTGTTCAGCAGCGAGTAGGGGTTGGGCTGCGTTCCCAGCAGTGGGTTAATGGGGTATGTGCCTGTGGCGGGGTCGAAGGCTTTGATGTGCGGACCCATCTGCACGGCTGCCCTTATCATGCCCGACTTTTCCCATTGGCGGCCTCCAAGCTGGGCGTTGGCGTTGTCGATGCGTGTCAGCGTGAGGTTCAGGCCTAGCTTAAAGATGTCGAGAAACTTTTGGTCGATATTGGTTTTTAGGGTATAGCGCGTCATGGCAGAATTGCGGATGATGCCCTTGTTGTCGTAATAGTTGAGCGACAGCATGTATTGCGTGCCTTTCGAGCCGCCGCGCACGCTTAGGTTATGCTCCTGCACCTGGCCGTTGCGCGTGATGAGCCCCAGCCAATCTGTACCTTCGCCCGCTGCCGCAATTTGGGCTTCGGTGTAGGGTTGCGTATAGGCCAGTCCGTTTTTGGGCGATTTCAGTGCGTCTTCGAGCCGCTTTCCGCCCCACGGGCCAACGCCGTTTTCCCACACCCAGTATTCCCACGTCGACCTGTTTTTCTCCACCATCCACTCTTTTAGCGAAAGCATGTCGTAATTGTCCGAATACTTCTGGAACGAGTAGTTGTACGAATAATCAACCTGCGGCTTGCCCTCGGCACCGCGTTTGGTGGTTACGATAACTACGCCGTTGGCCGCGCGAGCCCCATAAATGGCTGTTGCCGAGGCATCTTTCAGCACCTCCACCCGTTCGATGTCGTTGGGATTGAGAAAGTTCAGCACGCCCTGCGTGCCTGGGTCCATGCGGTCGTTAACGCCTTTGGGCTGGTCTATCTTGGCAATGGGAAACCCGTCTACGATGTACAGCGGGTCGTTGTTGGCGTTAACCGAGCCTGCCCCGCGCACCAAGATGTCGAGTCCGCCGCCTGGCTGTGCCGAGTTTTGTCGCACATATAGTCCGGCCGCCTTGCCCGCTAGGGCGTGTGCGGCCGAAGCAACGCCAGCCAAGGCCACATCAGAACCTTTTACCGAGGAAATTGCGCCCGTAAGGTCGCGTTTCTTCATCTTGCCGTAGCCCACAACAACCACCTCGTCTAGCGAGTGGCTGTCTTCGCTAAGGGTGATGTCGAGCGAGGGCTTGGCCTTCACTTCTTGCGGCGTAAAGCCGATGTAGGTTATGGTCAGGCTGCTGCCTGCGGGCACTGTGAGCGAAAAACGGCCGTCGATGTCGGTTACGGTGGCCAGTTTCGACCCCACCACCTGCACGCCGGCACCTATTACGGGCTCGCCGTTGGCATCGTGAACGTAACCCGTAACGTCGATGGTTTGCACCGGCGCAAGTGTCCTTAACGAGGGCGCGGCGTGGCTCTCGGCATTTGCTCGAAGGGGCAAACATAGCCCCGTGCAGCTTGCTAAGAGCAGTGCAAACAGGCCGTGCTTTACTTCATAGCGTACTTCCATGTTGATTTTGTTTTTTTGTAATTAGAGATGTGATTGCTAATTTGGGTTGATAAAATTATGAATTGTTTGGAAGAACTGGTTAAAACACACGTATTGTTTAAGTATTATAAACATAAATTAGCCACGATTAAGTAGGCATGCAGTTATTACAACGGGCAGACAAACCACGTATGACCGCAAACGGAGGCTGTGCGGTAGATTGGTTTGCGGTTCGTCTTCAACCCGATCGATACACACCCTAAGACTTACAAAATCATCAACTTATCAACTCAGCACCTCATTAATTCAACACCTCATTAACTCAGTACCTCATCCACTTGCCACCTCACCAGTGCAACACCTTGTCACCTCATCACCTCGAGAACATGCAAACACTTCAACTTATCAACTCACCAACCCGCCAACTCAAAACCTCATCACCTCGAGCACTTACATACTCCTCAACTTATCAACTCACCAACTCGTCAACTCAAAACCTTAAAAATATTATTTTTGTTTTACAATATCGTTCTGATTTTCACTCCGTTCTAGCGAGAATGTTGGTTAAAAAGTGGGCAAAAAGCCACTATCTCTAGATTTTTTCGTCTTCCGTTTTGTCTGTTTTTAAGCGCAAAACCTGCATTTTGCACCATTTTGCCTTTCTAGTTTGGTTGCCAGCTCGTCTTTTTTAAAGTCCAATTACCCGTTTTTTGCCCCCAAAATCCCACTTTTTAACGACCATTTTGCCCTTTTCGGCCTTGTTTTTCATGGTTCATAAAGGTTTTATTTATACCATTACAGCGGATATTTATGCTTTTTGCCTTGCGTTTAGCGACAAATCGCGCTGCATTTTGCACCATTTTACCTTGCGTTTAGCACCAAAACGCATTGCATTTAGCACCAAAACGCACTGCGTTTAGCACCAAAATGCACTGCGTTTAGCACCAAAATGCACTGCGTTTAGCACCAAAACACACTGCATTTAGCATCAAAACGCACTACATTTAGCGGCAAATGACTCAGAAACAGGTGCAGATGATGGCCTCTTTAAATAAAAATACATTTTGTGGCATTCGCAGGTTAGCCCCTTTTTGCATCGAAACAAACCCTCGCGAGAATCGATTTTTTGCGGCGAGTGGGCGATTGGTGGACAAAAAGAGCACTCATAAAGTTAAAAATTAGGCTGAAAATTTTACAAGACAAAAGTGTAAGCAGCTTTTTGTTGGCGAGGTTTTGGGGTGCAAACCGATTGGGGCAGAAACGGGTACTGGTGGAGAAATGGTTGACGTTGGCTTTAAGCACCGAGGTAAAGACCCCCTGTGTGTGCAAGCCTTTGTACGAAATGGGCACTGCCGATGCGCTGAACTCCCTCATGAAGGCGCGTTGCGTTTTATGCCGAACCTACGTTTACAAACAGAAATCTCCCAGCTGCATGGCGAACCATGCAACTGGGAGAGGTGCTTGGGTTACCCCTGCAAACGCCGAATTTCGGCAAAACGGGGGTAAGTGGAGCTTGGATGATGGCCGTTAGTCTGGCTTGCGGCTAGGTAGCGACGTTTATTCGACCGTGAACCAAAGGAGGAACAACCCGCCGTCTACCTCGGTCAGCATCGCCATCTCTTTCTCTGTGAGGGATTGTATGCGTGAGTTGCCCAGGTGTATCGGGCCCAGGGGTATTCGGGTGTCTATGTCTACACGCTTGTTCTTAACGCTCCATTTGCCATTAGGGAAGTTCCCCTGCATAGGAACGGTCACAGTAAAGTTGAACTTGGAGTTGGGCAGGAATTCGAAATGCTTCACGGCCGTGTTGACAAACATGTGGTAGGGGTTTTTGCTAGTGTGGTCTACGATGATGCGCGAACGCTTTTGGTCGGACAGCCACTTGTGTTTTTGCAAGCCCTGTGCAATTTGTTCGTCGGCGTATTGCTCTTCGGCGGCGGGCAAAGTCAGGTTTTTCACCTCGGCAGCGGTGGCTCCGCTTTTCACTACCAGTTTCAGTTTTTGCTCGTAACCGGCCAGCAGGGGCAGTTTAAAGGTGTGTGTGCCGTTTTTGTCTGCTGTGGCTTGGTCTAGTGCCTTACCCCTTTCAACGTCTAAAACCAGGCTTAGCGATGCCTCGGCTGGGGCGTTGGCCACGCTCACGGTGGCGGTGTTGGTCTTGGTGTCTGCGGCCACTTGCACCTTCAACTCCTTGGGCTCGGGCTTCGGTAGGGGCGCGTTGCTGTTGTCGTCGTTAGAACACGCGAATAAGAACATGGCACAAAGCAGCGCCTGCATCCATAGTAGGGAGCGAATTGCTTTTTTTTGCATAGTGTTGTGTTGGTTTATGAGTTTATGATTTTTTTAGTTTGTGATTTTATGCGTTGATGAGAATATGCGTTTGTGGCTTTATGCGAACGTGGTTTTACGGGTTTCTGGAGTTGTGGACTTGTACAGATATGTGTTTGTTTGGCTGCTTGTTTGCCTGCTAGTGCGTTGGCATGTCGGCTTACTGTCTGCTTACCGCCCCCTCGTTCCACAAGAACACTCGCCCCTCTCTCTTGGTGGAGAGAGGGGAGGAGAGTGTTTTATTCTATCCTTTTTGTTACCAGTTTTGCAAAATGTGTTCGGTTTTTACTTAGCAACTTCATAACCATTCTCGTTTGTTTTAACCCATTTGGGGTAGTTTACCAATTCTGTTTTGGTTTTATCCACACTTAGAAAGAAGTCGAATTCGCCCTTAAAGTTGCTTCGTTTAAGGTTCTTGGGGAAGATAATCCGCTTAATTGGGTTGACAAGATCATCATTTATCCTTAAAAAACTAAGATTGTCTAAGCCCGTAAGGTCTAGAACATCGGTTTTTATCGAGCTTAAATCTAGCTTTTCTATCGTGGTTGGCATTTTTATAAGCTCAATTCGGGGCATGTCTGGCAGGCCTTCTTGCATGCCATAGGTCCATCCAAAATACAACTCACACCTTTTTAGCTTGGTATGGCTAAGGTCTAACTTCTTAACGGGGTCGATATAGTTGTGGGGCTTAAGTGTAAGCGAGTCTAAGTTTTCGGGGTAAATGGTGTTGGCTGTTATGAATTGTTGCACTTCTAGCTCTCGCAGGCCTTGCACTTTGGTATAGTCTATCTGCGTTCCTACCTTGATGTCTGGCGGGCTGCTGGCAGGCAGGCTCAGAGACGTAACGGCGCAGGGTATGTCTTGGGGCAACATGGGCCACGCGTTAAAGTTGTATGCCAGTCGTTTCAGCTTGTTAATCTTGTCTAGGCCCACTATTTTCGCTTTTTTCTGCCTATTGCCCAGGCCTACTATCTCGAGGGTGTCTAGATACTGATTGAGCTTAATCTCCTCTACTTCATGTTGCTTGCTGCTTTGCTGATAAATAGAGAAATAGTTAATGCGGCTAGCACTAATGTCGAACGTGCGAAAACCCCTGTTGTTTGCATTATAATCGGTAGTGATGGTTAAACTGCGCACGTGGGGATTGCTAACTTTTATGTCGGGGTCTAGGATGTTGCAGGTCTCGAACTGCATTTTACGCGCCCTCGGGGTGTTGATGGTGTTTGCGTTGTATTCGCAATAACTTGCTTTGAACATAGGGAACACGTTTGTGGGTGCTTTTATTGCCGTGAGATCGCAATTCTTAAACTCCATCCATGTTATCTTGTCGTTCTTCGAGAAGTCGTATCCGCTTACGTCTATGGGCTTAAAGGGGCGGTTGGGAAACCAAAGCGTGTAATCGAAGTTGCCGGCTTCAAAGATTAGTCGCACCTCTTCTAGCTTTGTAAGCTTGTCTAGGTCGAGCATTTTTGTTATCTGCGCCTCGGTTATGTAAATGCTTTTCGTGTTTGGAAAGTTGCCTGCTCCCCACAACGTAACGTCTTGCCCCAGGCCTTTGAACTCGGCATACTGGTTGAATTGCAGAATATGCTCTATCTTTTCTGGCGGCAGGTTCTCTTCGTTTTTCATCTTTAAGAAGAGCGAGTCGCCGTTGGGCAAAAGGTATGCGAAGCCGTCTTTGAGGGCTTTTGCGTGGTAGAAGTTGATGATGCGTTCGCCCTCTTTGCGGTTAGCCTCGTCGGTAAGCTTGGGCAAATTGGCGCGGGCCTGCTCAAAGCGGTAAGCTCGGGCGTAGTCGGTAACGCGCTCTTTGATGAAATCCTGGTATTGGGCGGTGTTCTCGTTCAGCTCTACATCGTCTTGAACGACGTTGAGCAAGTCGCCCTTTTGGCACGAGTTCAGGGCAAGTGCCAGGGCCGTTGTGGCGGCCAGTGTGATATATGTTTTGTTCATTGTGGCTTTGTGTTAGGGTTGTGTCAACGTTTTTGCGGTTTCTCTAACGCCTTTAACATCGGTTAAAGTGGCGATGGGCTGCTTGAGCATGAAGAGATAATAGGTTTCTTGTGGCGATGAAATGCGGAACCATGCGCCCGTGTTTGTGGGCTTGATGTACTCGATGATGTAGTAATAGTTTTTCCAAACCTTTACGGCATCGCCGTTGTCGTTGCTGAGTAGCACGTCGAGCGGGCGTTGGTCTGTTGGAACACGGAAGAGTGCTTCGCCCACACTGATGAACGGAAGCTCGTTTGTTTCGACGATAATGCGGTTGCCTTGCGTGCGCCAAGTGCCTTTTACCATGATGTTCTTGTCTTCAACCTGTGATGCCCAGGGGCGGAACGCCGTCTCTTTAACGACAGATGGAATGTCTATGTACACGTTGCCGTCTTGTGCGAAGTTGAATTTCGCCCCGTAAACAAGGGATGGTGTCTTGGTGAGGAAGTCGTTAACGAAAGTTGTTCGGATGGCCAATTGGGGTATTTCGAATTTACTTTCCGATTCGCTTGAATAGGGCGACATTTCCCAAGCGGTGTTGTTGAACAGGCCTTTGTCTATGGGTTGTCGGCTAACTTGCATGCCGTCGAACCATGCTTGCCCCATGTTGCGCAGGTCGGGGAACTCTGTTGGCGAGCCGCCTTCGAGCACCGAGCCCCCGTTAAAGAAGTCAATCATCATCACGCGGTCGCCTGCGTCAACGTATGCGCGTATCATGGCCACGTTGTCTTTGGTTTGCAGGTCCATCACCTTCACGCGTAAGGTGGCATATCCCACGGGTGTTTTGGTGTCGATGATAACGGTGTTGGGGTCGGTTGGCGATGTTTTCCACTTGCCCCTGCAAAGAAGGAATTGGTATTTCGTAAGCGGTGGATAGAAGATGAGCGTGGAGGTGCCATCTCTTTGCAGCTCCATACCCAGCCATGCCATAGAGTAGAGCATGCCTTCGAATGGGGTAGAGGCCTTATTGCCGAAGTTGGTGCTGCTCCACGACTCGTTGGGAATGTTCAAGTTCACGTCTTTAAACCATGTGGTGGAGGTGAGTTTCTGCACCACGGGGTTGTTCAGGTCGGGCACGGCGGCCTCTTGGTGTACATCTATAACGTTGCGTTGGTCGCATGCAGCGAACAAAGTGGCGAGCGACAAGGCCGCCAGAACGATGTGTTTCATTATATGCGGGGTTTTAAATGTTAATTTCTATGGCCGCCGATAGATAGCGGCGAGGCTGTGTGAAGCGTGCGAGCGACTTGCGCCCGTCTTTAAAGAAGAGGTTGATGTTGCCCAGCAAGGCGGGGTTGGTGAGCTGCCGCAGGTCGTCCCAACGGTGATATTGGGTGTCGAAGAGGTTGTACACGCCCGCCCTCAGCGTGATGTGGCCGCCTATTTTATAATAGGCATAGAGGTCGAAGGTGTATGCGTTCTCTAAAAATGCGGCAGGAAAACGGCGAATGATGTCGCGTCCGGAGGCGTCGCGGTCCCAAAATGTGGTTTGCGAAATGGGCTTGGCGAAGTGGAAATTCATCTTGGCGTTAACCTCCCAACGCTTATTTGCACTGGTGTAGGCTAGCCCAAGGTTTCCGGCAAGCGGCTGAACGCTGAGCATGCTCATGCCCGAAGACGACTCGCCCTGTGCGTAACTCCACGCCGACGACAGCGAAATGCCGCGTAAGGCGGGCCACCAAGCATCTGGATACAGTTGCAGGGCAGCATCGAAACCTACAAGATGGGCGCGGTCGCGGTTAACGTTGGTTACGTAGGCCAGGCGTTTTTCTTGCGGCATAAGTGGCTGGCTCACCGTGAGCAGGCCTTGCCGAAGCTCGATAAAGTCGGAGTAATGGTTGTAATAGGCACTGAACATGTAGGCCAGGGCATTGGTTTTGCCTGTTATTTCCAACTCGTGATTGATGGACTTTTCGGGCTTCAGGTCGCGGTTTGCCATCACAAGGAACGATGGCCACGTGCTGTAGAACTGGAAATATTGCTCTTCGATGTTGGGTACTCGATAGCCAGTGGAGAACTTGTAGGCCAAATTGAGCCACGGCTTGGGCGTGTATGCCAGCACGGCCAGTGCCGAAAGGCCACCCTGGGTGTTGCGTATCGGACTGAAATCCATGTTCGCTCCCTGCACGTTTTGCAGCAGGTAGGCAATGTAGCCCGTGTTGCGCGCCTGCGTATCGGCATCGTCGGTTGTGCGGAAGAGGTCGTAACGCAGACCCAGTTTAAGGTTCAGCACGGGCGAAAGCGTGGCTTCGTCTAGCAGCGACAGGGCCAAGTTGAACCGCTTGATGGGGTTTACAAAGGCGTAAGCTTCGGCCGTGGTGCCCATGTTCTCGCCCAAAAGGTACACCTTTCCGTGCCTAACGGTGTAGCCGTCTACGCTGTTTGCTGATACGGGATTTTCCACATCCACGTTGCGCGAGTTGTAATTGCGCAGCGAAGTGGTGGCAGTTAGGTTTAGGCTGTGTTGGCCTAGCGCGCCAAGAGGCAGCTTGCGGGTGTCGGCCGAGAGGCGTAACAGGGCGTCGCCAATCTCTTGTGCGCGGTATTTGTCGCGCTTGCCCTCGTGCAACAGGGTCATGTTGCCGTTGTGCTTGTCGAAGTTTGGACGATAATAATCTGTCCACGTAGTGGCATCGAGATACGAAACCTGATAGTGTAGCCTGGCAGCGAACTTCTTAACCAGTGCTTCGTCTGACGTGAAGCGGTAGCCGGCAGAAGCCTGTCGGGTTAGTGATTGGTCGTGCGAATAATAATAAGGCTTGCCTTCTGCCGTGAAAGCATCTATGGGTTCGAGTGTCCAAACCTCGGCATCTGCCTTTCGGTTCATCGCGTAGAAGGCCGCATCAAGGTGGTGGTGCTCGTTGGGCGCATAGGCAAGTTTGGCCAACCAGGCGTGTTGTGCAAAGGAGGTAGGGTCTGTTTGGGTAGAGGTGATGTTGCGGGTTCGCGCTCCGTGTGCGAAGTTTCGCAACTCGTTGCCGTCGCGGCGGGTAACCATGAGCAACGCTTCCCATTGTTTCCACAGGGCTGCTGCCCCTCCGATGAACGTCCGAAGGTTGTCTTTGCCGTTATATCCTGCGTGGGCGAACCCTCCCCATTGGCCTTTCGTTATCAGGTCGCGTGCGTTTTTGGTGTTGTAGTTCACCGTTCCGCCCAGCGCTCCGTTGCCAGATACGAACGAGTTTGCACCCCTTTGTATCTCTACCGATGAGGCCAGATAGGGGTCGAAGTCTATCCGCGAGGCGTTGGAAAGGCCGTACGAGCTGAACACGACATTGTCTTGGATGTCGGGTTGTAATATTCCGTCTACGCTTATTGCCACCCTGTTGGCCTCTACACCGCGCATGGCGAAGCCCCGCATGCCGCCGCGCGACCCCGATATCGACACACCCACGGAGGGCATGTAGCGCACAAGGTCGGTCATGTCGGCAGGCATTTCCACCTTAAGCTGTTCTGCCGTTTGCTTAATCATGCCCACGGCACGCGCTCCGCGATTGGCTTTCACCACCACTTCTTTGATGTTGTGCGCACGTGTGGTGTCGTTAACAACGGCTTGCGCGCAGATTGTTGCGGGCATGAAGCACGCAAACAAGAGTGGTAACGCAACCCAAAGGCCCAGCTTGCGGTGCGCCAACGCGGCGCGGATGGTTTGCCCACTAAGGGCATCGGCAGTTGTATGTGAATGTCTTTTCATCCGTTTATCAGCGTTAGTTTCTTGGTGTAGGGCTTCATCGTGATGGTTCTCCCGTCGGCATTGAAAGGCGTTCCCACCGCTATGGGAGCTTGCGCGCCGTCTATGAGGATAGACTTGAGGGCAAGTTCGAACGTGGGTTTCGACCCTTTCTGCGTTTTTCCACCGGGCAACAATATGCTGCCGCCATCGGTTTGCGTGAGGCTGAAGACGAACGAAACCGTTGTTTCGCCCCAATTTAGGAACCTTGGCGGCACGCGCTTAAACGTTAACGTGTGCTCAGTGGCGCGGTATTCGTAAAGCAGACCGCGCAGGGGAATACGCAAAGTGCCCTCCGTCCCACCGTTGTCTGTGGGCAGGAGCAGTTCGGGTTGTGAAAAATTGGCCACCTCGTTGTGCAGGTCGAACCACAGGTAGGTGTTGCTTTCGTCTATCACGAATATCTTAGAAAGCAGCAAAGCGTTGTCGGCATCCATCTCAGAGGGTTGCGCCTGTTGGAAAGTGTCGTTGTCGTCTAGCTCCCGACCGATGCACCCCGAAAGGGAAAACAACAGCGAGAGCAATATGGCTAGCAACTTAAAGTGTGGCATAGGGCTCATTTTTTCGGGGTTAGGGTTATTTGCTTAAAGGGTTCGGGATAGCTTGCTTCGAATGTTTTGTCGGCATACGAGGTTAGGAATTGCTTGATTTGAACGAACAACCCGATGCGGGGCTGGCTCAAAACGAGGTTCTTGCCATTACGTTGATAGGTAAACTCGTAGTACCATTCGCGCTTCACATCACCATACCCATCAGAGAAGTTGGAAGTATTCTTCATTGGGATGCGGAAGAATATCTTGTTGCCGTAGGTGGCGTAGCGCATGGGCGTTTCGCTCATGTTAGCTTCGAGCCAGTCGCCATCGCCGTTGAAGCGTTTGCTGTATTCCTCAACGGCAGGCAAAAGAAAGAAACGTTGGGCCTTTACTGTATTGTCGGCATTAAGCGTAAAGTCGAAGGCGAACTCTTTCATCGACTTGTACACGCCCTCGTTCAGGTCGGCAACGTTTTCTCGAATGCTGTCTATGTCGAACGTCCAGGTCCATTGTGTGCCGGTGATGTCTTTGGGTGGAGCTTGTGTTTTGCTGCTCAATTGGTCTACATACTTCTGTGTTTCTTTGTCTATCTGCGCCACAAGTCCTTTCAACCGTTGGTATCTTTCGCCGCTACGAAGGCGGTAGGGCAGCTCGTAGAGCGTGCTTCCGCTCGAGATGAGCAACTGGTTGCGCGCAATGTACATGTCGAACAGGGTGTTTTGGCTCATCTTCGAAGGTACGTCGCGGGCGTCTCTGTTAAGTCTTACGGCAATTTGCACCAGTGTTTGAAAGGCGCGGACGTCGTCGTCGGCCAACAGATTGTGGTCGTCGGTAACGAGATCGCTGAACACTAGCTGGTTAAACTGCTCCTCGGCTTTGTCTGGCGACTCGAAGGCGAGGTTGAAAAGTTGGTCGAATTTGTCGGCCAGTTGCTGTTTGGCCACAAGTGCGCGCTCGTTTTCGTCTAGCTCGGATGTGGTGCAACCCGTAACGAGAAGGGCCAGACCCGTAAATGCTATGGCAAACCAACGCAGGGGGCGAGTGGCGGTTTTGTTTGAATTTGGCATTGCTGTTTGTTTGTGATGTTAATGATAAGTTTGTGGGTTCGTATGTTTATCGGTTTGTCTGTTGATGGGTTTGCTAGCTAACGGGTTGACATATTTGCGCGATTGCAAGTTGGCTTGCAAGCCCGTAAACTCGTCAACCCGTTGGCTTATCAGTTATTTGGTTGCCTTTACCTTTACTACAACGGGCAATATGTTCGGTTCAATGTCCAATTCAAGCTTGCCGTCTTTCCATGTTCCCTTGGCAGTAGCCCTGTCTGTGTCGAACCCTTTGGGGTTGGGAATGGCGATGCCGCCAGGTGCTTGACCTGGATTTGCTTCCTTACCGTTGTGCGGTGCGGCCTTAAAATAACCCTTTACGGATGTAAGCGTAACCGTGCCGTCTTTTTCTTGGGTTATGTTTAGGGTGAAATCAACGGTCATGTCGAAAGGCATGCGTTCTTTTTTGGGCTTGTCGTCTTCGTCTAGGAAGGGTGCGTTGAATCCTTCGTAGTGCAAACGCACTTGTTGTGTGTTGCCCTCCACGCGCTCTATATATATGGTGTGCGGGCCTTCGGCCATTTTCTTACTGCCTAGCGTGGGGGCGATGGTGGCCTTGTACGGGCCAACAATGCTGGCAACGATGCTGCTGTCTATGGGGTCATTGTCGTCCGAATTGCTACAAGCGGTGGTCAAACTCATGCCCATAACGAGCATAAGGAGTAACGCGGCGAGGTTTTTAATACTTATGGTTCTCATCTGTTGGTTGTTTTTTAGCCCAACTTGCTGTTGGGGAAGGGTTGATAATGTAGGCTGCTGGATGGCCGAACGTGATGTTGGCCGCGACATGTCGGTGCAGGGGCAGCCTTTATCCGTGCACCGATAAGCGGTTATGGCGTGGCAGTTTGCTTTTTGCCGTGCCACCTGATTTTCATCGGAACGGGCAGCATCAGGTCGATGAGGGCGTATATTTCGCCCTTCGATTTGATGTAAAAGCCCTCCATTTCGGCATCGTCGCTTTCGGGAAGGGGCAGTCCGATGGTCTTTCCGTGGTCGCTGGTGTGCACTGCTCCGTCTTTTCCTGCAAGGCGGATGGTGTCGCTAGGCGTGTCGGTGAGCAGCAAGTTCATGTCTATCGACATGTATAGGGGCATGAAATACGTGTGGAAGTCTACCACCCGTAGCTGTAACGAGCCGTTGGCCTTGGCCGAGAGCGGCACCGTGGCTTCGCCGCTGGTGAAGTATAGGCGAGGCGTTACGCGGTCGGCATCGTAGTAAATAAGGTCGAGCCGCGAGTCGTACAGCCCTGCCACAAGCTTGGCTTGCGCTTGGGTGTGCAGGTTAGAGTCGGCATATTCGTTGCGGTTGGGCAGCAGTTGGTCGGCTCGTTCCAGGTCGGGCGAGCGCATGTCGTCGGTGCATGCCCCCACAAACGTTGTTGTAAGGAGGGCAAGTGCAAGCCCAATGGCCGCCCCGCGCAGTTGTGATATGTTGTGTGCAACCATCGCTAAGCCCGTTTTCGCGCCACCATCGAGATGGCTTGGATGTTCTTGTCGTGCTTCCTAAAAATGCTCCGCATGTGCAAAACGCGTTTCCGGGCAGGGGCATTGCGAAGCATGCGCCAAACGATGCGCAGGAAACCGCCCCATCCTTCGTCGGCCACCACGCGACGCCATTCCAGCAGGTGCATCGGACTTTGTTTCGTCCATACCACCTCAAAGCCGTTTTCTTCAAGCACGGCACGCCATGCCGAGAGCGTTAGTGGGCGCACATTGGTTTTGATGCTATGTGCAAGGTCCTTCTCGATGGTGCGTTGTAGCTCGCTGCCCGCATCGTCGGGGCAGATTACGATTTCGTGAATGGCGTACAGTCCGCCCGCTTTCAGCAGCCGTGCCGCCTCTCTTACGATGGCGTTTTTCTGCGGTGCGCTCTGCATGGTGAGCATCGCCTCGCCGTACACCTTTGTTGCGCAGGCATCGGGCAGCCCTGTTTGTGCGGCATCGGCCGCCACTACGCGCATGTTGGCGTAGTTTACGTTGTGCCGAACACGGCTGGCTGCCTCTTCGTTCAGCTCTACGGCGGTGTACGAGTGTGGCTTATGGGCTACGGTTAGGCGTGCCGTTTGTCCCAATCCTGGCGCAAACTCCACCACGTCGTCCGTCTCGTTGATGTTCATTGCCTCTAACATTTGGGCGGTAAGTTCGCGTCCTCCTGGTCTAAGCACCCTTTTTCCAAGTTTGGCAAGCACCCAATGGCCTTGCTCCATGTTCATTTTTTTCTCGGTCATGATGGTTATTTGTTAAGTTCAACGGTGTAAAACATTTCTGTTGATTAAGGCGGCAACGCCTACATTTGCCACGTTATGCCCCCAAATATGCAGCGCGGCTGGGCGGGAATGAAGAACGCCATCTGCTTTGCAGAGAAGTTGGGGAAGGGGATGGGCGGGTTATGTATCTCGTCGCTGATAACGTAGCTGGAGGCGTAACGGCTGTTGGCCACGTTCTTCATCTCCACGTATAGGCTGATGTTTTTGCCCAGTGCGTAGGCCGCACGCACGTTCCACACGCGGTATGCGGGCTGAAACATGGTGTTGGTGTGGTCGATGGGGGTTTCGCCTGGTTTCCATTCCACTTGTGCCGCAAGGCTAAGACCGCACGAATGCTCGTATTCGGCCGACAGGTTCAGATAGTGTTGGGGTATGCCCGCCAGGCGTTTGCCTTGGTATTTGCCGCCGCTGAAACGGAAGTCGCTGTAGTCGTACACTCCGCCAAGGGTCAGCTTACCCGCGTTTATGCCCCACGGATTGTCGGCAACAACGGCGTTTAGCCCCACTTCCACACCCTGATGTAGGGTTGTGGGATAGTTCTCGGTGCGCTTGATGCCGCGCACGTAGTCTTTAACTTCTAGTATTTCGTTGTGTACCCACGAACGGTAGGCGGCCACATTCCACGAAAAGCGTGTGGTTCGTCCCTTACTTCCCAGTTCCAAGGTGGTGGCCGTTTGCTTGTCTAAGGCAATGGCGTAAAGCCGCTTAGGGCTGGTGTTGATGTTGGTTGTTACCTCCGTGCCAACCAGTTCGTCGAAGGTTGGCGGCTCGTAACTTCGGCTTAGGTTGCCAAACAGCTGCACGTCTTCGCCCTTAAAGGGGCTATATATCAGCCCTATGCGCGGGTTGAAGGCCGAAAAGTGCTGGTTGAGCGTTGTGCTTTGCGAACGAAAGTAGCGGTACTTTTTGGACATGTGGCTGTACCACGGCCGAAGGTCGGGCTGTGGAAAGCGGTCGCTGCTGTTGCGCTCGTTGTACACGAGGTGGACATCGGCCACGACATTCAGTTTCGACGTCAGCCTAATCAGGTCTTCGGCAAAGAGGGTCAGGTTGCGCGCTTGCAGGTTGTCGTGGGCAAACATAAACGATTCTAGCCCGTCTTTATTGATATGGGTGCGGCGATCTATTTGTCCTGCCGATGCCACAAGACCTGCACGCAGGTTGTGTTTGCCTGTGTTGAGGCGGTAGCTGATGGTTAGTCCGCCATCGTGATGGTACGAGTGGGGGATGGAAATGGTGATGGGAAACACAAATTGGTCGTCGGCATATTGGTAATACACGGCAGCCACGAGGTCGCTGTTGGCGTTGAAGCGGATGCCCGTGCGGTTGGCCACGCGTATCATGCGCGCAAAACGACGTGGCTTATCGCGCAACACGTTCGGCCCCATGCTGAAAGGAAGGTCTACGCCGGCGTTAACTTGCTTGGGGTTGTCCATCAGTTGCTGCATGTTGAGCGGTCCTGGAAACTGGAATTTCAGCCAGGTGAAGTGCAGGTACGTACGATTTTCCACATGCCCGTTGGGATTTTGCAGCCCATAGTTGGCCGCAATGCTCCATCGGGTGTTGTGGTTGTAAAGCCGGTGCCCGTCTTGCGCGCTGTACGATGTGCTTATGTGGGCATCGCTTGTTTGCCAACGGTAGCCCATGCTTGCAGCCACAGCCCTGTAACCATAGCTTCCGCCTTCTACCTTTACGAGCATGTTAGCCCCATGTTGCTTATTGGCTGTGGGCGAAACGAAGTTGATGGCTCCGCCAAGGGTGCTTGCACCGAAGTTTAGGGCGTTGGCTCCTTTAAACACTTCAACGAAGTGGGCCGTCATGGGGTCCATCACACCGATGATGTAAGAGCCGTCGGCAAAGTTTACGGGTATGCCGTCTTGCAGCAGGTACACGCCTCGGCGTTGTGGGTTGCTCTGTATGCCCGAACCGCGGATGTTGAGTCGGGGTTGGTCGTTCAGACCGAAGAACTCTTGAATGATAACGCCTGGTTGCATGGCCAACGCATCTTTTAGCGTGGACAGCCGTTGCCGTAGGGGCGACATCTGCACCAGCGATGTGCTTCCGGCAATGAGCCGTTGCTCGTTTAGGGCTTGTGCTATGGTGGGTTGCGTTAGCTGTCGGGGTGCCAGCACGTTTACTTCTTTGAGGTTTACCACGCGTGGCAGCGTGTTTCGTGCCTTATCGGCTTGGGTGCTGTCGTTGTCTGTGGCGTTTGGCAGGGCATGGTGTAGATGGTATGGTGGCCTTACCGCCATGCAACTCATCACGGTGAACCAAAATGCTAAACCAAGCTTCAAACGTGCGTCCATCTTTTTTGCTAATTTTGCGGCAAAGTTAGGGTTGCAAACTCATAAGAAAAGTAACAAATGTTACCGAAAATGCAAAATACCTAGTTTTAGGTAGGCTGCTGAGAGGAGGGGAAAAGCGGGGGTGTTTCCGCCTGTTCGCAAGGCGATGTCGGCCGATGGGCTACGTCTAGCTTTTGTGTTGGTGTGCGTTTATTCTATCGTTTTAAAAGTTTACAGCCCTTGCGGCTTGTATGTACAAAACCTTACCGGCGCACAAACGTGCAAAAAACACACTTGCGCATTTGGGGCTCGCAAACGCGGTTTCGCACTTAGGAGGGGGACTGGCTGATACACAGACCGCCCACAGGCGTAACGGATTGCTAACGCATAAACTCTCGAAAACCCACCAGTTGCCGAGTACCTCAACCCGCAAACGCATCAGTTCGAAAAGTTAAATCGTTGCTTTTGTTTTACAATAAGGTTCTAAATTTTGCGTCGTTCTAGCGAGAATAAAGGTTGAAAAATAGGTAAATAGGCACTATTTTTAGTTTTTTATGCCTTTTGTTTTGTCTCTTTTCGAGAAAAGTACCTGCGTTTTGCACCATTTTGCCTTTCTATTTTGGTTGAATGCTCGTGTTTTTTCAAGTCCAATTGCCCCCAATTTACCCCTAAAATCCTACTTCTAAACCCCTATTTTGCCCTTTTAAGCCATATTTTTCATGGTCCTGAAAGGTTTTATTTATGCAATTGCAGCGAATGTTTATGCTTTTTGCCTTGCGTTTAGCAGCATTTTACCCTGCTTTTTGTACCATTTCGCCTTGCATTTAGCACCAAAACACACTGCATTTTGCACCAAAACGCACTGCGTTTAGCACCATATTGCACTGCATTTAGCACCATATTGCACTGCATTTAGCACCAAAACGCAGTGTATTTAGCGGCAAAATGCCCCAAATGTGGTGTAAATGGCGGTGTTTTGAAATAAATATTCATTTTATCGTATTCACAAACTAACCCCTTTTTGCATCAAAACAAACCTTCGCGAGAATCGATTTTTTGCGGCAGGGTGAGCGGTTGGTAGGCAAAAACGGCAGCCATCATGTTAAAATCCTTGCCGAAAATATTACATAAACGCGGCGGCCGTGGTGTTGTTGCATTGCGTTTCTGTACTTTTGTGGTTGGGTTTATTGGTAAGGCTTGGTTTTATTCGCCGTGCTTAGGGTTGCTTTTCTCCATCGTATAAGCTCTGCCTTGTTTGTCTAGCCAGGCAGTTTTATCTAGTTGGTTGGGGCAATCTGGTCCCTCCCGAGTTCCTAATAGTCCACCCAGCTTGCTAAATCGAAGGGTATGGTTTGCCTATGACTTGATGTTTTGTTGTTCATATTGTGCTTTAGTTTTGTTCTCTTTACGAGGTCTTTCGGTTTATATAAATAAGGTGTAATGGTATTTTTGAATGCTTAAAATGTTTCAAAATGTTAAATATTGAATTGGAATGAATGTTTTTCTTGTGAATGTTTTGCGAGAAACGAAAAAGAGTGTACCTTTGCATCCGCTTTCGGGAACGAAGTTCTTTGGGAGCGATTGAAAAAGAGT
>ERZ772918.199-NODE-199-length-47733-cov-219.371_pt1 | contig 47733 bp, 37 predicted proteins | sample MGYA00512118_ERZ772918 | MGnify/ENA primary metagenome ERZ772918 (study PRJEB29015, sample SAMEA2737939) | human oral metagenome | biome: human oral; feature: human-associated habitat; material: dental | place: China | collected 2135 ... | reverse complement strand
TGCCCGACGCCTACGGCCGCGGCCGCATCATCGGCGACTACCGCCGCGTGGCCCTCTACGGCGTGGACCGCCTCATCGAGCTCAAGCAGATCGCCAAGGACAAGGTCGCCGACCAGCCCTTCTCCGAGCACTGGGCCCGCTACCGCGAGGAGCACTCCGAGCAGATCAAGGCCCTCAAGAAGCTCAAGAAGATGGCGGCCGACTACGGCTTCGACATCTCCGGCCCGGCCAAGAACGCCCACGAGGCAGTGCAGTGGACCTACTTCGCCTACCTCGCCTCGGTGAAGTCCCAGGACGGTGCTGCCATGAGCATCGGCCGCCTGTCCGCCTTCCTCGACTGCTTCTTCGAGCGGGACCTCAAGGCCGGCATCATCGATGAGAGCCGCGCCCAGGAGCTCATCGACAACATCGTCATGAAGCTGCGCATCACGCGCTTCCTGCGGACCACCGACTACGACCAGATCTTCTCCGGCGACCCCTACTGGGCGACCTGGTCCGACGCCGGTTTCTCCGACGACAACCGCCACATGGTCACCAAGACCTCCTTCCGCCTCCTCCAGACGCTGGTGAACCTCGGCCCCGCCCCGGAGCCCAACATCACCATCTTCTGGGACGAGAAGCTGCCCAAGGGCTACAAGGACTTCTGCGCCTTCATCTCCATCACGACCTCCTCCATCCAGTACGAGGCCGATGAACAGATCCGGGAGCACTGGGGCGACGACGCCGCCATCGCCTGCTGCGTGTCCCCGATGCGCGTGGGCAAGCAGATGCAGTTCTTCGGCGCCCGCGTCAACGCGGCCAAGGGGCTGCTGTACGCCATTAACGGCGGCCGCGACGAGATGACCGGCCGGCTGGTGGTCGACGGCCTGCCCGGTATTGAGGGCGACGGCCCCCTGGACTTCGACGAGGTCTGGGACAAGTACGAGAAGATGCTCGACTGGGTCGTCGCCACCTACGTGGAGGCCCTCAACATCATCCACATGTGCCACGACCGCTACGCCTACGAGGCCATCGAGATGGCGCTGCACGACTCCGACATCGTGCGGACCATGGGCTGCGGCATCGCGGGCCTGTCGATCGTCGCCGACTCGCTCAGCGCCATCAAGTACGCCAAGGTCACCCCGGTGCGCGATGAGACCGGCCTCGTCGTCGACTACGTCACCGAGGGCGACTTCCCGATCTACGGCAACGACGACGACCGCGCCGATGACATCGCTGCCACCGTCGTCCACACGATCATGTCGAAGATCAAGGCGCAGCCCATGTACCGCGACGCGATCCCGACCCAGTCCGTGCTGACGATCACCTCGAACGTCGTCTACGGCAAGGCCACGGGCTCCTTCCCGTCCGGCCACCAGAAGGGCACCCCCTTCTCCCCGGGCGCGAACCCGGAGAACGGCATGGACACGCACGGCATGGTCGCCTCCATGCTCTCCGTCGGCAAGCTCGACTACAACGACGCGCTCGACGGCATCTCACTGACCAACACCATCACCCCGCAGGGCCTGGGCCGCACGCTCGATGAGCGCGTCTCCAACCTCGTGGGAATCCTCGACGCGGGCTTCGTCCCGGACGATTGCGCCGAGGTCTGATCGCCCACGGGCGATCCCCTGGACCATCACGGCTCAGAACACAACTCACCACACAGAAAGGGGCAGACATGCCCACCTACGAAGAGCGCCTCGAGTCCATGAAGGCGCAGCGCCAGGACAATGGCGGCGTCAAGGGTCTCTACCACGCCAACATCAATGTCCTGGACCGCAACACCCTTGAGGACGCGATGGAGCACCCGGAGAACTACCCGAACCTCACGGTCCGCGTCTCCGGCTACGCCGTCAACTTCGTCAAGCTGACGCGCGAGCAGCAGCTGGACGTCCTCAACCGCACCTTCCACGCCGGCGCCTGATCCGGCACGGGGCAGGGCTCAGATGACTGAGACCATGACCCCCGCGACCCAGGGCGGTCGGGACCAGGATTTTCTGGCCCCGGCCGCCCGTCTGCGCGGGGCGGGCATTGGCGGGCTCGAGGAGCTTACCGACATCCAGCGCTCAGAGCGACTGGCGCGTATGCGCGAGGGCACGATGGGGTCCATCCACTCCTGGGAGCTCGTGACCGCTGTCGATGGACCTGGCACGCGCATGACGGTCTTCCTCAACGGCTGCCCACTGCGCTGCCTCTACTGCCACAACCCGGACACCTTCCTCATGAAGGACGGCGAGCCGGTCGAGGCCGACGAGCTCCTGCGGCGCATGAAGCGCTATCGGAATGTCTTCCGCGCCTCGGGCGGCGGAATCACCCTCTCCGGCGGCGAGGTCCTCATGCAGCCCGCGTTCGCGGCGCGCCTCCTCGCGGGCGCGAAGGCGATGGGGATCCATACCTGCATCGACACTTCCGGGTACCTCGGGCGCAATGCCACCGACGAGATGCTCGACAATGTCGACCTCGTGCTCCTCGACGTCAAGAGCGGGGATGAGGAGACCTACAAGAAGGTCACCGGCCGGGAGCTCGCCCCGACGATCGCCTTCGGCGACCGCCTGGCCGCCAAGGGCATCGAGATCTGGGCCCGCTTCGTCCTTGTTCCGGGGCTCACGGACAGCCCTGAGAATGTGGAGAACGTCGCACGGATCATCGAGCGCTGGGGCTCCGTGGTCAGCCGTGTCGAGGTGCTTCCCTTCCACCAGATGGGCACCGACAAATGGGACGCCCTGAAACTGGAGTACAAGCTGCGCGACACGCGCCCCCCTGAGCCCGAGCTCGTGGAATCCACGCGCGCGATCTTCCGCTCCCACGGTTTCACAGTGCACTGAGATTCCGCGCGGAGAAGCACCACTGAGGATGAGCCTCTCAGAGGTGGGGAGGGCGCTCACAGGATCGGCCAAGGTATGGCACAGGACGTCATCATGTGATGTTCTTACCGTTCTCCTGGCAGCCGGTGGTTATTCATGCGCGTATCGCGTGAGGACGGCATATCCGTGCTCGGATCGTCGGTTGCCCCGACTCGTTCCGATCCCGATCCCCTGCTGGGGTGAGAAGAGGCCTCACCATGCTTCCATCGTCCGCGAATCCGCCCGCGCTTGCCGGATCACTGGAGCGGATCGACTGGGAGGCCTTCCGCCTTGCCGCCAGCGAGGCGGGGCAGACACTCCCCATCGAGCAGACCGAGGCCTGGGACCGCTTCGACCTCGCGCAGGAGGGCAGGCAGCCTTGGGGCCGGCTCGTCTACCGCGACGCCGATGGGAGGGACCGGGCGCTCATCTCCCTGACACGAACGCAGGTGCGCGGCTTCCCCTACCTCTGGGCCCGTCACGCGCCCGTCTGGCTGGGCGCCGCCCCCACCGCGGCCGAGGAGGCCGACCTGCGCGCGCGGCTCGTGGAGCATATCCACCACGCGGATCCCACCGCCGTGTTCGTGCGACTCCACGCCCGCGTCGCGGGCGAGGACTGCCACGAGCTCCTTCAGACCATGACCTATGACCGCACCGTCGTCCTCGACCTCGATCACCCGAGCGATGAGGGTCTGTTGGCCAGCTTCAAGCCGCGTGGGCGCAGGGATGTGCGCAAGGCGCTGCGCAACGAGTCGATGCGCTTCGACGATGAGACACCCCGCGCGCAGGAGGTTTTCGCCGAGCTCTACGCGGTCCTCCTCGAGACCGGGGATCGCGACGGCTTCCGCCCGGCGACCGAGCAGACCTACCGGACGATGCTCGCCGCGCTCGGCCCCGAGCACGCCCGGCTCTATGTGGGCCGCGACGAGGAGGGGAGAGTGCTCGCATGGTCGATCGTCACGGTCTACGGCGACGCCGCCATGCGGTACTACGCCGCCTCGTCCTCGCAGGGCCGCCGCTTGAGGGCCGCGGACGCGCTTCTCTACCACGAGGCCTGCTGGTTGCGAGCCGAGGGCGTCGCCCGCTACGACCTCATGGGCGTCGACTCCGAGCGCGTGCCCGAGCTCTCCGGCGTGCGGGAGTTCAAGAACAAGTTCACCCAGAGCGGCCCCATCGAGGTGCCGGGGGCGTGGGATGTGCCGGTCAAGCCCGGCGTCTACAAGACCCTCATGATGGCGCTGGGCGCCAAGAGGGCCGTCCGGTCGGCCATGGCGCCTGTGCGCCGTCGGATCACATCGGCGTCCATGCGGGGACTCCGGCGGCCCTCAGCCCGGCCAGGGCAGAGCGCGGCCGGGCGCGCCCTCGGCACTCGGCCCGTCCCGGCGCTCACGCGCGGCCGCGGTTGACAGGAGCGGCGAGCGGTCCTCCGCAGGCCGGCGACAACCACATGCTCAGTGGCGCCGATCCGTGGGCCTAGACAGCCCGGCGCAGCGCGCGGGCCAGGGGAGCGGCGCACTGCTCGACCTGCCAGGGCCGGGCATCGAGATCCTCCAGCCGGGCGGCCACGGCCTCCGCGTCGATCGCCGGGCGCCGCCCACGGGCTATCTCGTGGCCGAGGTCCCAGGCGAGATGGCGCTGCGACTCTGGCGCGAGGAGGAGCTCCTGGGGCACGCGAATGCCCTCCCCATGCGCTCGCACGCACGCGCGGACGACGTCGAGCAGCTGCGCGGCCTCGGGGTGGCGGCGCGCCCAGGACCGGGGCTGGGGGAGCTCGCCCGGGGCGAGTGGGGCGCGCAACGGCGGGAGCTCGTCGTCGGGAAGGCTGAGGGCACGTTCCACCGCGCGCCACCAGACCTCGGAGTGCTGGCGCGCCTGGCGGGAGGAGAAGTCCTTGAGCGCGAAGAGCTTGCGGCGGGAGGTCGGGCAGGCGATCGCCGCGGCGACGACGGCGCGGTGGGGAAGGATCTTCGACGGCGTCCTGTCGAGCTCGGCGGCCAGATCCTCGCGGGCGGTCCAGAGCTCCCGCAGCACGGCCAGCGAGCGCTGCGAGCGGACGGCGGTGCCCGCGCGCGGCGTCTTGCGCCAGGGGTCGACCTTCGCCGGCCTCGGGCCGCGGGTGCGCACGGCCTCGAACTCCTGCAGGGCCCACTCGAGCTTCCCCGCATCGGTGAGCTCGGCGGACAGGGCGTCCCTCAGCTCGGCGAGGAACTCGACGTCGAGGGCGGCGTAGACGAGCCAGGAGTCCGGCAGGGGGCGGGTCGACCAGTCCGCGGCCGCGTGGTCCTTGGCCAGCCGCAGGCCCAGTGTCTCCTCGATGACAGCCCCGAGGCCCACATGCTCGCGGCCGAGCAGCCTGGCGGCGAGCTCGGTGTCGAAGACCTCCCGGGGGGCCAGGCCCACGTCCGCCAGGCAGGGCAGGTCCTGGTCGGCCGCGTGGAGGATCCACTCCGGTCCGTCGAGGGCCGCCGCGAGGGCGTCGAGGGGGCCGGCCGAGACAGGGTCGACCAGGAAGGTCCCGGCGCCAGCGCGCCGGAGCTGGATGAGGTAGGCGTCCTGGCCGTAGCGGAAGCCCGAGGCCCGCTCGGCGTCCACGGCGATGGGCCCGGTGCCCGCCGCGATCTCGGAGGCGGCCTGCGCGAGCGCCGCGGGGGAGTCGGTGAGCGGGGGGAGGCCATCGGCTGGCCGGGAGTAGCGGACGACCTCGTCAGCGGGCACTGGCTCCTCGGTCGTGCCGAATCGGCTGACCGGTACGGCCCGCCTCACCGGGCCCATCCCGCCAGGGCGAGCATGGGGAAGGCCATCTCCGGCTCATGCCCGGCAGCGGCGTGCAGCGCCTGGTACCAGGCTGCCAGGTGCGGGGCGAGATCGGGGGTCGAGGGCGACCACGAGGCGCGGATCTCCGCGTGCGCGCAGGAGTCGGTGAGCTCCAGCCCGCCGAAGGTCTCGGAGACCACCCTCGTGACGGTGCCCACGAGGGCGCGGTGGCCGGCGCCCGCCTCATCGAGGGCCTCGGACAGCCAGGTCCAGGCGGCATGGCCGAGAAGGGGATCGGAGCTCACCTCGTCGTCGATCCGGGAGCGCACCATGACGACGACGCGCAGGTCACCGTCCCACGCGGGCTGCCCCGCGGGATCGTGCAGGACGATGAAGCGGCCCGAGGCCACGGGCGTGCCTGAGTCGGTCTCCTCCGTCTCAGCGGACAGGGCGGCGGCGTACGGGGCGAGGCGTCGGGGCGCGGGGACCTCCTCGAGGATGAGTCCGCGGGGCCGATCGGCCCCCCTCATCGACAGGAGCACCTCTTCGAATCGCTCAGGGATCTGGGCGGCCGCCTCCGGGGACGAGGCAGTGCCGTTCATAGCGTTCACAGCCTCAGGCTACCGGGACTGGGGCGCTGGGCCAGCACCCACGCCGCAGGCGGGCGCGGGTTGAGGGATCAGCGCCGGGCGATGAGCGTCTGGCCCGCCGCCAGGACGCCGGGGCGGGGCGCTGCGGTGCCTCGCCCCCTGGGCTCCCACTGGGCCAGCGGCTCGTCATGATCCGGCGCGGGGCGCTCCTTGCCGGACAGGTTGACCGCGATGACGAGATCGTCGTAGACCACCGTGATGACGCCGTCGGAGTCCTCCACCCGGGGCCACTGGCGGCGCTGCGACCACCCCAGCTCGCGGCGCAGCGCGATGAGGCGCGCGAACCAGTCCAGCATCCGGGTGTGCCCCGCCTCGCCGGGCTCCTGCCAGTCGAGGCGCGAGGCATCCACCGTGGACGGCGCCTGCGGGTCCGGGATGTCGTCGGCCGACCACCCGAAATCGGCGAACTCCCGCTTGCGGCCCTGGCTGACGCCTGCCGCCAGGGCGGGGTCGTCGTGATCGGTGAAGAACTGGAAGGGGCGCCGCGTGCCCCACTCCTCGCCCATGAACAGCATCGGTGTGTACGGGCCGAGCAGGATGAGGGCCGCCTGGCCCGCCAGCGCGTCATCGCCCAGGGACGCGGCGGGCCGGTCCCCGACGGCCCGATTGCCGACCTGGTCGTGGTTGGAGGAGAAGACCACGAAGCGCCGGGGGTCGGTGCCCTCCGGGACCGGCGCCCCCCACTCGCGCCCCCGGAAGCTCGACCACGACCCGTCGTGGAGGAAGGCCCGGGAGTAGGCCTTCAGCCAGGCGCCCGGGGCGGCGAAGTCGGCGTAGTAGCCCTGGGACTCGCCGGTGAGGCGGGCGTGCAGGGCGTGGTGGACGTCATCGGCCCACTGGGCGGTCATGCCCAGCGAGGGCACGCGCGCGGGCGGCGCCTCATCGGTGGGCGTGATGACGCCGACGTCGTTGAGATCGGACTCGGCGATGAGGCCAAGGGGCCGGCCGAGCTCATGGGCCAGGGCGGCGACGGCGTCGGACAGCTCGGCCAGGACGTGGCGGGGGGAGTCGTCGACGATCGCGTGGATCGCGTCGAGGCGCAGGGCGTCGATGTGGAAGTCCCTCAGCCAGCGCAGGGCCGCGTCGATGACGTAGGCCCGCACCTGCTCGCTGCCCTCCTGGTCGAAGTTGACCGCCTCGCCCCAGGGCGTGTGGTGCGCGCTGGTGAAATAGGGGCCGAAGGCGCTCAGGTAGTTCCCCGAGGGGCCCAGGTGGTTGTAGACGACGTCGAGGCAGACGGCGATCCCCTCGCGGTGCGCGGCGTCGACGAAGCGCGCCAGGGCCTCGGGGCCCCCATAGGGCTCGTAAACCGCCCACAGGCTCACGCCGTCGTAGCCCCACCCCGCCTCGCCGGGGAACGGCGCCAGCGGCATGAGCTCGACCATGTCGACCCCGAGCCGGGCCAGGTGCGCCAGGCGCTGCGCGGCCGCGTCGAGCGTCCCGTCGGGCGTGAAGGTGCCCACGTGCAGCTCGTAGATGACCGAGCCGCGCGCGTCCCTTCCGGCCCACTTATCGTCCGTCCACAGGCCCTCCCAGGCCGAGGCGGGCGCGTAGCGGGACGGGCCGTGGACGCCGTGGGGCTGGCGGGCGCTGCGCGGGTCGGGGCGGTCGGGGGAGCCATCGACCCGGAAGGCGTAGTCCGTGCCGGGCTCGAGCGCGCGGGGGCTCACCCACCAGCCGCCGTCGGCGCGGTCCATGGCGAGTGCCTCGCCGGTGGCGGGCAGGCTCAGCTCGACGCGGGTGGCCCCTGGCGCCCACACGGGCACCCGCTCGCCGATGGGCGGGGCGGGACTCGCCCAGGGGCGCGGCGCGGGGGCGGTCATGACCGGGCCCCCTGCCCCTCGTGGGCCGGCGCCCCCGGCGCGGGCCCGTCGGCCCCAGTCGCCTCGGCATCGCCGGGCCCGCCGGGCTCATCAGCCTCGTTCTGGGCGGCCGCGGGGGAGGCCTGGCGGGCGAGGACGACGACGGGCGCGTCCCCCATGAGATCGGCCAGGGGGAGCGTGCCCCCATCGGTCTCGGCGCCGGTGGTCACCGAGCGCCACGACCCCTCGGGCAGGACGATCGAGTGCTCGCGCCAGCCCCCGAGGGTTGCCAGCCGCCGGCCCAGGCGCCGCACGACGACGATGACGTCCTCCTCGCCGTCGAGCGTGCGGGCGAAGGCGAAGGCATGCGAGGTGGTCACGGGGATCGCCCGGTAGCCCGAGCGCGATCCGACGAAGGTCTCGGGGCGGCTCCTGCGCAGCCGCAGCAGCGCGGCGGTCAGGGCGAGCTTCTCCTCGTCGATGCCGCGCGCGGGAGCGCCGGAGCCCAGGTGGGCGAGCATCGGCTCCAGCCCGGCCTCGCCGTGGTAGTCCACCGGGCGGCGGTTGTCCGGGTCGACGAGACTCGTCCGGGTGGTCTCCGAGCCCTGGTAGACGTCGGCCACGCCGAGCCAGGTGAGGGCCAGGGCCTTATTCGCCAGGATGATCGCGTGGGTCTCGCGGGCGGTGAGCGCGGCGAAGGCCTCGATCTGCTCGGCGACGGCGGCATCGGTGAGCAGATGGGCGGCGTAGGCGGTCAGCGCCTCCTCGCGGGGCCCGTCCGGGCCGGTCCAACTCGTCCAGGTCTTCTGCTCCCGGGAGGCCTTGATGAGGTAGGCCGTCAGGCGCTCGGGGGTCATCGGGTCCGCGCTGCCGGGGGCCCAGGTGCCCCACAGCGCCTGCCACAGGAGGATCTCGCTGCGCCCATCGAGGTCCATGGGACGGGCCTGGGCGGTGAGGCCGCGCAGGCGGTGGACGAGATCGGTCCACTCATCGGCGTAAGAGGCAAGCACGTCGAGTCGCGCGCGCACGTCCTCGCCGCGCTTGGTGTCATGGGTGGTGGAGGTGACCATGGTGGCGGGCCAGGTGGCCTGGACGCGCTCGGCCCAGGCGTGCGCCTCGTCCGGGTCGAGGGCGAAGCCGGAGGGGTTCCCGCCGACCTCGGTGAGGCTGGTCAGGTGCATCCAGCGGTAGAAGGCCGTGTCCTCGACTCCCTTGGCGGTGACGGCCCCGCAGACCTGCTGGAAGCGGACGATCGCCTCGGAGCGCAGCGGGGAGTCGGACATGCCCTCGCTGCCCACGGGCTCGCCGAGCAGGAGCGCGACGACGAGGTCGAGGGTCTCGGCCTGGTCCTCCTCCAGTCGCTCGCGGGCGCGCTCGGCCGAGGCGCGCAGGACGGCCGCCTGCTCGGGGTCGGCCGGGTGCCCCGGGACGATGTAGGCGCGGTAGCGGTCGGCGGCCACGAGCAGCTCGACGAGGCAGGCGTGCAGGTCGCGCAGGGTGTGGTCGCGCAGGCGCACGTCCAGGGAGGTGAGGCGGTCGAGGATGCCGGCCAGCCGGTAGACCTCGGCGGCCAGGGAGCCGCCGATGACCTCCCGCTTGGCGGTCTCGACGACGCGCAAGTAGTCGATGGGGCCCTCCCCGGCGAGCTCGTGCATGAGCATGCCCAGGGGAGCTGAGCCCGCGGGGTCGACCTGCAGCTGGTCGATGCGCCAGGCGGCGTCGTAGCCCGTCGTGCCGGCCACTGGCCAGGACGCCGGGAGGGACTCGTCGGGCGCGAGAATCTTCTCCGCGGCGATCCAGGCCTGGCCGGTCGCCTCGCTCAGGCGCGCCAGGTATCCGCCCGGGTCGGCCAGCCCGTCAGGGTGGTCGACCCGCAGCGCGTCGATCGTGCCGGCCTCGATGAGCTCGGTGATGAGCGCGTGCGAGCCCTCGAAGACGGCGGGGTCCTCCACCCGGATGGCCGCGAGGGTCCCGACGTCGAAGAAGCGCCGGTAGTTCGTCTCCTCGTTGCCGACCTTCCAGTAGGCCAGGCGGTAGAACTGCTGCTCGACGAGGACGGCCATGGGCAGCGACTCGGTGCCCTCGGCGACGGGGAAGACGTGGTCGAAGTAGCGCAGGACCCACTGCTCGCCCCGCTCGGGCTCGGTGGGGACGACGATCCGCTCCAGGCTCAGCTCGTCGTCGGCCAGGACGCGCCCGATGCGCGCCCCCAGGATCGGCATGAGGATCGGCTCATCGACCGACACGTCGAACCAGTGCGCGTAGGGGGACTTGGGGCCGTCGCGCAGCACTGACCACAGCGGCAGGTTGGACCATCCCGGGGTGGGCACCGCCATGTGGTTGGGGACGATATCGACGACGACGCCGAGACCGGCCTCATGGGCGGCCCCCGCCAGGCGCTCCAGGCCCTCGCGCCCTCCCATGGGCTCGGAGACGCGGGTGTGGTCGACGACGTCGTAGCCGTGGGTGGAGCCGGGGGCCGCCTGGAGGATGGGGGAGAGGTAGAGATCCGTGACCCCGAGGTCGACCAGGTAGGGCAGGAGCGCCCGGGCGGCGTCGAAGTCGAGGTCCGCGCCCAGCTGGAGGCGGTAGGTGCTCACGGGCTGGCGCCGCCCCTGGCCCGGGAGGTGGCCGGACCAGGGGGCGTAGGCGGCCGGGGCCGCCTGGGCGGGGGAGGCGGCGCCGACCGGCGCGGTGCCCGCCGAGGGCTCGCGCGGCCCGGCGTGATCCGGGGAGGCGGTCGAGGTGCGGTGATCGGTCATGCTCTCGGGTCTCCTGGGGCAGGGCTGCGTCGTGGGGCTGTCAGGGCGTTTGCTCGGACCGTATCAGGAACGCCTCAGGGCCGCGCGGGCAGTACTGCCCCGGCTGCCCCGACGGCCCCTGTCTGACGGCTGGCCGATGGGCGCGGGTCCTGGGTGGACACGAGGAAGAGCATCGAGTGCGCCTCGACGACGACCTGCTGCCCGGCGCGCAGGGCGCTGAGGTGGACCTCGTCCGTGGCGGGCGCCGTGTCGAGGGCGATCCGCCAGGCGGGGGCGTGGTCGGAGTCGGGGATCGTGAAGGTGATGTCCTCCCCGGCGGCGTTGATGAGGATGAGGACCGAGTCGTCGATGATCCTCTGACCGCGCTCATCGGGCTCGGCGATGGCGTCGCCGTTGAGGAAGACGGCCATGGCCCGGGCGTACCAGGTCGCCCAGTCCTCGTCGGTCATGCGCGCCCCGGAGGGGCCGAGCCACTCGATCTCGCCCATGTCGGACTCGCCGCCGTGGCCCGCCGCCCCGGAGAAGAAGCGGCGGCGGCGCAGCACGGGGTGCTCCTTGCGCAGCCGGATCATGTCCGAGGTGAAGCGCAGGAGCTCGCGGGCCTCGCCGTCGAGGTCCCAGTGGACCCAGGCGAGCTCGTTGTCCTGGCAGTAGGCGTTGTTGTTGCCGTTCTGGGTGCGGCCCATCTCATCGCCGTGGCAGATCATCGGCACGCCCTGGCTGAAGAGGACCGTGGCCAGGAAGTTGCGGGCCTGCCGGCTGCGCAGCTCCAGGACCACCGGGTCATCCGTGGGGCCCTCGGCGCCGCAGTTCCAGGAGCGGTTGGCGTTGTCGCCGTCTGCGCCGCCCTCGCCGTTGGCCTCGTTGTGCTTCTCGTTGTAGGAGACGAGGTCGCGCAGGGTGAAGCCGTCATGCGCGGTGACGAAGTTGACGCTCGCCACGGGCGTGCGGCCCGAGTTCTGGTAGAGGTCGGAGGAGCCAGTGATCCGGGAGGCGAAGTTGCCCAGGGTCGAGGGCTCGCCCCGCCAGAAGTCGCGCACCGTGTCCCGGTAGCGGCCGTTCCACTCGGACCACAGCGCCGGGAAGCCGCCGACGTTGTAGCCGCCGTCGCCGACGTCCCAGGGCTCGGCGATGAGCTTGACCTGGGAGAGCACGGGGTCCTGGTGGATGATGTCGAAGAAGGCGCTGAGCTTGTCGACCTCGTGGAACTGGCGGGCCAGGGTGGAGGCCAGGTCGAAGCGGAAGCCGTCGACGTGCATCTCGGTGACCCAGTAGCGCAGGGAGTCCATGATCATCTGCAGGACCGCCGGGGAGCGCATGAGCAGGGAGTTGCCGGTGCCCGTGGTGTCGAAGTAGTGCTCCTGGTCCCCGTCGACGAGCCGGTAGTAGGCGGCGTTGTCGATGCCCTTGAAGGACAGGGTCGGGCCCATGTGGTTGCCCTCGGCCGTGTGGTTGTACACGACGTCGAGGATCACCTCGATATCGGCCTCGTGGAAGGCCTTGACCATGGACTTGAACTCCTGGACCTGCTGGCCGGCCTCGCCATAGGCGGCGTAGGCGTTGTGCGGGGCGAAGAAGCCGATGGTGTTGTACCCCCAGTAGTTCGACAGCCCCTTCTCCTGCAGGTGGGTGTCGTTGACGAACTGGTGGACGGGCATGAGCTCGATCGCGGTGATGCCCAGCGCCTTGAGGTGGTCGATGACGGGGCGCTGGGCGAGGCCGGCGTAGGTGCCGCGCAACTCGGCGGGGATCTCCGGGTGCAGCGCGGTCATGCCCTTGACGTGGGCCTCGTAGATGATCGTCTCGTGGTAGGGATGGGCGGGCGGGCGGTCGTGGCCCCAGTCGAAGAAGGGCGAGATGACGATCGAGCGCATCGTGGCGCCAGCCGAGTCCGACTCGTTGCGGGTGCTGGGGTCATCGAAGTTGTAGGAGTACAGGCTGGGGGAGGGGGAGACCTGGCCGGAGATCGCCTTCGCGTAGGGGTCCAGGAGGAGCTTGGAGGGGTCGCAGCGGTGCCCCGATCCGGGGTCGTAGGGGCCGTGGACGCGGTAGCCGTAGACCTGGCCGGGGTAGACCGAGGGCAGGTAGCCGTGCCAGACGCCCGCGTCCACCTCGGTGAGCGGGACGCGGGTCTCGGCGCCGGCGTCGTCGAAGAGGCACAGGTCGACGCCGGAGGCGACGGAGGAGAAGAGCGCGAAGTTGGTTCCCGAGCCGTCGAAGGTGGCGCCCAGGGGCGCGGGCCTGCCCGGCCAGACGACGGGCGTGTCGACGGCGGGCGCGGGTGCCGGCGCCGGGGACGCGGCGGGCTCCGCGGGCGCCCCGGGCTCCACGGGCGCGGTGACGGGCGAGGGAGGAGCGGGCTCCGCGGGAGCAGGGGGCGTTGAGGATTCTGGGGCGTCAGGGATCTCGGGGGACGACGGCTCGGCCGCCGTCGACGCCGCCGTCGACAACGGCGCGCGAGACGGTAGGGGGGTGCCCATGCTGGTGTCCATATCCGATACCTTGCCATGGCGGAGCGCCCAGGAGCGGGACCTTGTGGCTTGACCGCGCGCGTGACGCGGCGTGACGGAGGTCATGGGGCGGTGGGCGGGGCGGATTTGGCAAGGCCGCGCGGCCCCTGCTACGTTTCTGCCCGCGCCGCGATGCGGTGCGAGCATGCGGATGTGGCTCAGTTGGTAGAGCATCACCTTGCCAAGGTGAGGGTCGCGGGTTCGAGTCCCGTCATCCGCTCGGGCGATTGGCGCAGCGGTAGCGCGCTTCCCTGACACGGAAGAGGTCACTGGTTCGAACCCAGTATCGCCCACTCTCCTCACGGGGCCCGGGCCGCGATCATCGCTCCCCGGGCCTTCGTCGTGCCCGGCCCCAGGCGCCGTCGGCGCACGTCCGTAACCCCGCCGCGCATCCACAAGTGCGGGGGCAGGGCGTCAACCGAGCGAGCCCATGAGTGAGCCCAGGTGAATCCTCCTCCCATAGGTGGTCGTCGTGGCCCTCTGGCCGGGGTCTCGCCCCTGTGTCCGGGGTCTTTCCCGTCATGACGGGGGCAATGACCCCGTCCTGTGCCCCGAGCCCCCGGCATGACCCCCGAACCCGCGGCATGACACCCGAACCCGCGGCATGACACCCGAACCCGCGTACAGGCGGGCAGGGCGGAGCGCGACGTGGGCGTCGCTGGCGACGCTGCGCCGTCGGGCAGCGCCTGGAGCCCGCCGTGGGGTGCCTCCCGCACCGGCGGTTGCCTCTAGCACCGTGGGATGCGGTGGCAACGCAGCCGAAGGTGCTGTGCGCACCCCACGGTGCTGGGCGCACCCGAAGGTGCTGCGCGCACCCGACGAGACCGCCGACCGGACCATCGACCCCGGCGCCAGGAGAAACCAGAACCAACAGATAACCTCCTATCAGCCCGGTCCCAGGCGCTGCCGGTGCGTGTCAAGCGCCAGCAGTGAAAGTCCCGTGAGCGCGGGCAGGCCGGATGGAGCGCGACGTGGGGCGCGCCCGTGGTTCTACCGGCGTCGCCGCGCTGCACCTGCCCGCGGGATTCGCGTCGTTGTGGACGTGCCTGGGGGTTGTGGACGTGTCTTGGGGTTGCCGACGCGTCCCGGGCGCGCGTCCGCAACCCCCGGGCACGTCCACAACCCGGGCGCGCGTCGGCAAGCGGGACGAGGACTGCCCCGTCGGCTCGCGCTTCGCCTCCCGCGCCCCGCTCCTCGTGCCCGCGCGGCCCGGGTGCGGCTAGGCTGAGCGCTGGTGGGCCGCTGCCCGGCGCCTGCCCGCCAGCCCTGAACCACGGGCGCGCCCCGCGCCCCGCCGCCCACCACTACTCACCACCATCACAGGAGGACCCCGGATGACCGCACGGCACGAGCAGATCCTGCCCGTCGTCATCGGCGGCGACATCGGCGTCTACGCCATCGCCCGCCAGCTGCACGAGGCCACCGGCCAGCGGATCACCGTCCTGGCCAACGCGCCCATCGACGTCATCCGCCGCTCCACCTACATCGACACGGCGCCCCTGCCGGCCCACGCCAGCCGGGATCAGATCCGCGATGCCCTTCTCGAGCTGGCCGCCGGCCGCGAGCCGCGCAGCGCCGTCGTCATGGCCAACACCGACGCCATGGCCTCCATCCTCGCCTCCCTGCGCGGCGACCTCGAGCCCGTCTACGCCGTCCCCTTCCCGGACACCGACGTCATCGACCAGGTCTCCGACAAGGCCGCCTTCGGCCGCATCTGCGACGAGGCGGGCGTGCGCAGCCCCAGGCAGGTCGTCGTCGACTTCTCCGGCGCTGACAGCCCCGACTGGGCCGCCCCCGCCATCGACATTCCCTTCCCGCTCGTGGCCAAGGCCGCCGTCGGCGCCGCCTACGACGCCGTCGAGTTCCCCGGCAAGCGCAAGATCTGGTTCATGGACAGCGCCGCCGAGCTCGACTCCCTGTGGACGAGCCTGCGCGAGGCCGGCTTCCGCTCCACCTTCGTCGTCCAGGAGCTCATCGCCGGCGACAACACCGCCATGCGCTCCATCACGGCCTACGTCGGCTCCGACGGCGCCGTGCGGCTCATCGGCTCGGCCCGCGTCCTCCTGGAGGACCACGCCCCCACGATGATCGGCAACCCCGTTGCCATGATCACCGAGCCCTTCCCCGAGCTGTGGGCCGGCGCCGAGCGCATCCTCACCGCCGCCGGGTACCGCGGCTTCGCCAACTTCGACGTCAAGATCGACCCCGCCACCGGCACGCCCGTCTTCTTCGAGATCAACCCGCGCATCGGCCGCAACTCCTTCTACATGACCGCCGCGGGCGCCAACCCCATGGTCCCCATGCTCGCCGACCTCATCGACGGCGCGCCCCTGCCCCGCAAGGAGGTCACCAGGGAGATCCTCTACTCCCTCGTGCCCACCCGCCTCCTCCTGCGCTACATCCGCGACGACGCCCTGGCCGCCCGCGTCCGCTCGCTCGCCCCCGGCGCCGACCCGCTGCGCGACCGGGCGGACCGCTCGCTCGTGCGCGCCGCGCTCGTCGAGGCCCAGCGCCTCAACCACTACCGCAAGTTCAAGCGCTACTACCCCAAGCCCACCGACCTGTCCTACTGACGCCCACCGCCAGCAGGGCCCGTCCGGCGCCATCGCGCGCCCGGCACCGCCCGAACGACCACCGCAGACCCCACCCTGATCCCTGACAACCCCGCGCGAGGAGCACGACGATGACCAGCAACGATCACCCCGCCACCGGCCGCCCCGAGACCCTCAAGCGCGTCGACGGGCGCGAGATGCGCCTGGCCATCGGCAACACGCCTGTGGGCATCGAGCAGACCGAGGCCTGGGAGCGCTACGAGGCCTCCCAGGGCCACGCGCTGTGGGGCCGCTACCTCTACGTGGGCGAGGACTCCAAGCCCGTGGCCGCCATCGCCATCTACACCGACACCATCGGCGGGCGCCCCTTCCTGTGGGCCAAGCACGGCCCCACCTGGCTCAAGGAGCAGTCGCCCGAGCGCGAGGCCCACCTGCGCGAGCTCCTGCGCGCCGAGATCCGCCGCCGCGACCGCTCGATCCCCTTCCTGCGCATGCACGCCCGCTACAGCGCGCCGGACCTCCACGAGCTGCTCAACACCATCACCTACGACCGCACCTTCATCATCGACCTCACGCCGCGCACCCCCGACGCCATCGCCGCCGCCATGCCCAAGGACGGGCGCCGCGCCGTCAAGCGCGCCCAGCGCGTGGCCGACGAGGCCGGCTGCACCATCAGCGACGAGACCGGGCTGGACCGCGGCGAGTTCGCGGCCGTCTACGAGATCCTCGCCGAGACCGCCCGCCGCGACGGCTTCCGCCCCCACCCCGCCGACGTCTACTGGTCGATGCTCACCTCGCTCGGCCCCGAGCACGCCCGCCTCTTCGTGCTGCGCCGCGACGGCGTCCCGCACTGCTGGGACCTCATCACCACCTCCGGCAAGGACGCCACCGCCTACTACGGGGCCTCCTCCACCGAGTCCCGCGGCTTCCGCGGCGCCGAGGCCCTCGACTGGTGGGCCGCCCGGACCCTCGCCGAGGAGGGCTACCGCGGGCTGGACCTCATGGGCGCCGACTCGCCGCGCGTGCCCGAGCTCTACCAGGTCGGCATGTACAAGAAGCGCTACGCCAAGCACCCCACCGAGGTCGACGGCGCCTGGGACGTCCCCGTCAACCAGGCCATGTACGCCGCGCTGCGCGCCGCCAAGACCGGCAAGGGCGCCTACAAGGCCCTGCGCGAGCGCCTCGGCCGCGGCTGATCGGCACCGATCAGCACTGATCAGCACTGATCAGCGCTGGTCAGCGCTGCGCGGCGTCGGATAGCACCGGGCAGCCACTGATCAGTGCCGGGCCGCGCCGAGCTGGACTGAGCAACGCCTTGCGGGCTGAGTAGACTGCACCGCGTGCGCCCGCGGCGCGCCCCGCACTCACCAACCCAAGGAGACCGCAGTGCCCTCCCAGATCCCGCAGACCATCGACGTGACCATCGACGGCGCCACCCGCGCCATCGAGGCGGGGACGACGGGCACGGAGCTCTTCGCCGAGGAGGCCCGCCGCGGCGTCGTCGCCATGCGCGTGGACGGCGAGCCCTGGGACCTCGCGCGCGAGATCCCCGCGGGCGCCGCCGTCGAGCCCATCGCCCTCGACTCCGAGGACGGCCTGGCCATCCTGCGCCACAGCGCCACCCACGTCATGGCCCAGGCCGTCCAGGAGATCTTCCCCGAGGTCAACCTCGGGATCGGCCCCTTCATCACCGACGGCTTCTACTACGACTTCGGGGGCATCGACGCCGTCACCCCCGAGCTCATGCGCGACATCGAGAAGCGCATGAAGCGCATCGTCAAGGAGGGCCAGCGCTTCGTCCGCCGCGACATCTCCGAGGAGCAGGGCCGAGTCGAGCTCGCCGACCAGCCCTACAAGCTCGAGCTCATCACCACCAAGGGCGCCGGCGCCGAGTCCGCCTCCGTCGAGGTCGGCGCGGGCGGCCTGACCATGTACGACAACGTCCGCCGCGACGGCAGCGTCGCCTGGCAGGACCTGTGCCGGGGCCCCCACCTGCCCACCACCAAGCTCATCGGCAACGGCTTCGCCCTGACCAAGTCCTCCTCCGCCTACTGGAAGGGCGACCAGTCCGGCGACTCGCTCCAGCGCATCTACGGCACCGCCTGGGCCTCCAAGGAGGACCTGGTGGCCTACCAGGAGCGCATCAAGGAGGCCGAGCGCCGCGACCACCGCAAGCTCGGCGCCGAGCTCGACCTCTTCTCCTTCCCCGAGGAGATCGGCCCCGGCCTCGTCGTCTTCCACCCCAAGGGGGCGATGCTGCGCCACGAGATCGAGAGCCACGTCATCGAGCGGCACCGCCAGTACGGCTTCGACTTCGTCCACACCCCCGAGATCTCCAAGGGCGGGCTCTTCCACACCTCGGGCCACCTGCCCTACTACGCGGACACCATGTTCCCGCCCATGCTCGCCGACGAGGAGCGCGACGCCGAGGGCACCATCACCAAGGCCGGCCAGGAGTACTACCTCAAGGCCATGAACTGCCCCATGCACAACCTCGTCTTCCGCTCCCGCGGGCGCTCCTACCGCGAGCTCCCGCTGCGCTTCTTCGAGATGGGGCACGACTACCGCTACGAGAAGTCCGGCGTCGTCCACGGGCTGACCCGCATGCGCGGCTTCACCCAGGACGACTCCCACACCTACTGCACCACCGAGCAGGCCTCCGAGGAGATCAAGGCCCAGATCGCTTTCTTCATCTCCATCCTCAGGGACTTCGGGCTCACCGACTTCTACCTCGAGCTGTCCACCCGCGACGAGGACGGCGCCAAGAAGGACAAGTTCATCGGCTCCGACGAGGACTGGGCCACCGCCACCCGCGCCCTGGCCGAGGCCTGCGAGGCCTCCGGGCTGGAGGTCGTCCCCGACCCGGGTGGCGCCGCCTTCTACGGCCCCAAGGTCTCGGTGCAGGTCAAGGACGCCATTGGCCGGACCTGGCAGATGTCCACCGTCCAGTACGACTTCAACCAGCCCGAGCGCTTCGACCTGGAGTACACCGCCGCCGACGGCACCCACCAGCGCCCCATCATGCTGCACTCGGCCAAGCTCGGCTCCGTCGAGCGCTTCATCGGCGTGCTCACCGAGCACTACGCCGGCGCCTTCCCCGCCTGGCTGTCCCCGGTCCAGGCGCGCCTCATCCCGGTGGCCGAGGCCTTCGACGAGTACGTCGACGGCGTCGCCGCCACGCTGCGCGCCGCCGGGGTGCGCGTCGAGGTCGACCACTCCGACGACCGCTTCGGCAAGAAGATCCGCAACGCCGCCAAGGACAAGATCCCCTTCACGCTCATCGCGGGCGGCGAGGACGCCGAGGCCGGCGCCGTCTCCTTCCGTTTCCGGGGAGGCGACCAGGTCAACGGGGTTCCCGTCGACGACGCCGTCGCCCACATCCGCCGCGTCATCGCCGAGCGCCTCAACGACCCGGCCGACGAGAGGCTCATCGCCCATGAGTGACGACGCCGTGCCCGCCGCCGGGGAGTCGACCGTGCCCTCGGAGCCCACTGAACCCGCAGGCTCCGCCGCGCTCCCCGGGCGCGCCTCGATCGAGGACCCGCCCTACCACGAGGGGGCGCCGGAGGCCTTCCAGCGCCTGTGGACGCCCCACCGGATGGTGTACATCGGTGGGGCCGACAAGCCCAAGGACTCCACGCCCGGCCAGTGCCCCTTCTGCGCCGCCCCGGGGCGCGGCGACGAGGACGCGCTCATCGTCCACCGCGGCGAGCACGCCTACGTCATCATGAACCTCTACCCCTACAACACGGGGCACCTCCTCATCTGCCCCTACCGGCACATCTCGGAGCTGACAGAGGCCACGGACGCCGAGCGCGTGGAGATCATCCAGCTCTCCGCCCGCTCCATGGAGGTCCTGCGCGACGTGTGCCACCCGCAGGGGTTCAACCTCGGCATGAACGCCGGCGAGACCGGGGGAGCGGGCATCGCCGCGCACCTCCACCAGCACGTCGTGCCCCGCTGGACCGGCGACGCCAACTTCATGCCGATCATCGGGCGAACCAAGCCCGTCCCGCAGCTGCTGGGGGACCAGCGCGACATGATCGCGGCCGCCTGGGACACCGCGCCCGCCACGCCCCGCGAGCCCTGACCAGCGCGCGCCCCCGCCCCCTACCCGACAGACACGAGACACGAGGCAGCCCATGCTCGGAAACCACGGCCGCGGCCTGACCAAGGCCCTGTTCACCAAGCCGGCCCTGCTCCTGGCCAAGGCCGGGGTCACCCCCAACATGCTCACCGTCGCCGGGACCGCCGCCTCCATCGCCGCGGCCGTCCTCACGATCCCCCAGGGCCACTTCATCCTCGCCCCCATCCTGCTCACCTGCCTCCTCGTGGCCGATTCCTTCGACGGGATCCTCGCCCGAGCCACCGGCAGCTCCTCGGCATTCGGGGCCTTCCTCGACTCCACCATGGACCGCCTCGCCGACGGCGCCGTCTTCGCCTCGATCGCCATGTGGGCCGCCACCCACCTGGCCCCCGGCCCCCTGCGGACCTGGACGATCGCCCTGGCCCTGACGGCGGTCGTGCTGGGGGCGGCCGTCCCCTACGCGCGCGCCCGCGCCGAGTCCGTGGGCGCGAAGGCCTCCGTGGGCATCGCCGAGCGCACCGACCGCCTCGTCGCCATCGGCCTCGCCGCGCTCGCCGTGGGCCTCGGCGCCCCGACCTGGGTCATCACCGCCGGGCTCGCGCTCGTCGCCGCCGCCTCCCTCATCACCGTCATCCAGCGAGTCCTCACCGTGCGGACCCAGCTCGCCGGAGTGCCCGTGGGCGGCAGGGTGGGAGCCGCCGGGTGAGGCGGCCCCGCGTCGAGGACGCCTACCGCCTCGCCTGGCGGGGCGCCAGGCGCCTGCCCACCGGCCTCGGCTACGCGCTGGCCCACACCGCGGGCACCGCGCTGTGGGCCCGCCAGCGCCTGCTCCCGGCCAGAGGCGGCGTCGGCCAGCTCGAGCGCAACCTCGCCAGGATCGCGCCCGCCGGCACCCCGCGGCGCCGCATCCGCGCCCTGTCACGCGCCGGCATGCGCTCCTACATGCGCTACTTCTACGAGGCCTTCGCGCTCCCCGGGGCGAGCGCCGAGCAGATCCAAGCCCGCGTGAGGGCCGACCTGCCGCCGACGCTGCGCGAGGACCTCCAGCGTGGCAGCGTCGTCCTGGCCCTCGCCCATATGGGCAACTGGGACCTCGCCGGTGCGTGGGCCTCGGCCGAGCTCGCCAGCGTCCTCACCGTCGCCGAGCGCCTCGAGCCCGCCGACCTCTTCGACCAGTTCGTCGACTTCCGCACCTCGCTCGGCATGCGCGTCATCGGTCAGGGCCACGGCGAGAAGGTCTTCGAGCCCCTCGTCGCCGCGGCCGCCGAGCGCCGCCACCTCGTCGCCCTGCTGGCGGACAGGGACCTGTCATCGGCGGGCATCGAGGCCGATCTCCTCGGCCACACCATCCGCGCTGCCGCCGGGCCCGCCGCGCTGGCGCACCGCCTCGGCGCGCCCCTGTACGCCACCGCCATCCACTACGAGCGCCTCACCGGCGAGCGCCGCCGCCGGGCCGGGGCTCGGTGGGGGATCGTCCTCACCCTCGTCAAGGTGCCCGTCCCCGAGGCGACCCCGCCCGGCGAGGGCCGTGATAGCGGAGACAGGGGTGACGGCAGTAGCAGCGGCGACAACAGCGACCACAGTGATTCCGCCGCCCGTGCGCTCATCGCCGCCTGGACACGGGCCTGGGTGGCGGCCCTGGCCCCCAGCCTTGCCGAGCATCCGGAGGACTGGCATATGCTCCAACCCGTCTACGACGCCGACCTCGACCACGAGCGCCTGGCCAGGCGCCACGCCCGGGAGCAGGAGGAATCCGCATGAGGATCGGACTCGTCTGCCCCTACTCCATGGACGCCCACGGCGGGGTACAGGCCCACGTCATGGACCTTGCCACCGAGCTCATCAGCCGCGGCTACGACGTCGGCGCGCTCGCCCCCGCCTCGGAGGACGTCGAGCTGCCCGAATGGATGACCTCGGCCGGGGACTCCGTGGCGATCCCCTACAACGGCTCCGTGGCGCGCCTCAGCTTCGGGGCGCGCGTGGCCCGCAGGGTGCGGCGCTGGCTGGCCGACGGCCAGTACGACCTCCTCCACATCCACGAGCCGATCACCCCGAGCATCGGGATGCTCGCCCTCCAGTCGGCCACCTGCCCCGTCGTCGGCACTTTCCACGCCGCCATGGACCGCTCCCTCGCCCGGGGCCTCCTCTCGCCGATGGCCACCCCCCTCATGGAGCGCATCACCGCGCGCATCGCCGTGTCCGAGGAGGCCAGGCGCACCCTCATCCAGTACCACGGCGGTGACGCCGTCGTCATTCCCAACGGCGTCAACGTCGCCCCCTTCGCCTCCGCGCCCAAGGACGACCCCCGATTCGCTGGCACCCCCGAGGCCCCCACCATCTCCTTCCTCGGCAGGCTCGACGAGCCCCGCAAGGGACTGGCCGTCCTCGCCGGCGCCATCCCGACCGTCCTCGACGCCGTCCCCGGAGCGCGCTTCCTCATCGCCGGGCGGGGCCAGGCCGAGGACGAGCGGCGCGAGCTCGCCCGCTTCGGTGACGCCATCGCCTTCCTCGGCGGGGTGAGCGACGAGGACAAGGCCGCCATGCTCGCCTCCGCGACCTGCTACGTCGCCCCGCAGACCGGCGGGGAGTCCTTCGGCATCGTGCTCGTCGAGGCGATGGCGGCGGGCACGCGGGTCATCGCCTCCGACCTCACCGCCTTCTCCGACGTCCTCCAGGGAGGGCGGCTCGGCGCCCTGTTCACCACCGGCGACAGCGCCGACCTCGCCCGCGCCATCATCGACACCGTCACCCGCCACGAGGCCGCCGAGGCCCGCCGCCGCGCCGCCACCGAGGCCGTCGGCCACTACGACTGGGCGCGGGTGACCGACGCCGTCCTCGACGTCTACGACATGGCGCTGTCCACCGCCCACACCCGCGTCACCGTCGCCCCCGGCCAGCGCACCGCGCTCGGGCGCCTGCGGGGCGCCCTCGACGATTGAGAGAGGACCCCGGACCCCTATGAACGGACTCCAGTCCCTCCTCCTGCCGGTCATCGCCATCCTGCTCCTCCTGCTGATCCTCGGCTGGAGGCTCTACGCGATCGCCGTGAGGGTCGACCGCCTCCACAGGCAGGTCCTCGGCGCCCGCGCCACCCTTGAGAAGCACCTGGCCTACCGGGCCCAGGCCGCCATCGACCTCGGCTCGACGGGCCTGCTCGACGCCGCCTCGGCGATGATCCTCCAGCGCGCCGCCCACGAGGCGCTCCACTGCGAGCGGCCGATCGTCGCCGACGGCCTCGACCCGCTCGACACCGCGGGGCGGAGGGCGGCTCCCGCCGCCTCCCCGCGGGGCGCCGAGGCGCGCTCCCGGGGCGCCATCGAGTCCGACCTCTCCCGGGTCATCCGCACCGCTGTCGACGCCGAGGCCAGGGACGAGCTGCGCGCCACCGAGCTGGGGACCGAGGCCCTCGACCGCCTCGAGCGCGCCAGCGCGCGCGTCGTCCTGGCCCGCCGCTTCCACAACACGCACGTCGCCGAGGCCCGCAGGCTGCGCTCCACCCCCGCGGTGCGGCTCCTGCGCCTGGCCGGGCACGCCCCGATGCCCAGCACCTTCGATATCGACGACGACGCCGAGCCGGCCCTGGACCAGGAGGCATCATGACCGCACCCGGAAGCTCGGGATGGGCGCCGCGCGCCGGCTACCGGCGCTCGGCCTGGGCGCCCCGCCCCACCCACAAGGACATCTTCTCCACTGCCTCCGCGCCGGAGTGGGCCGACCCCGTCGCCATGCGCCGCACGCGTCGGCGCCGCGTGGTCGTTGGCCTGCTCGTGGCCGCCGGCGTCATCGGCGCGGGCGTCATGCTCTACGTGCTGGCCTCCATCGCCTCCAACGGCTCCAGCCTTCTGCAGATGACCCTCCTGGCCCTCGTCCCGCTGACCATCGTCCTGACCACCGTGTGGTGGATCGACCGCTGGGAGCCTGAGCCCCTCGGGATGCTCCTGCTGGCCTTCCTCTGGGGCGTCGGCGTGTCCACGGCGGTCTCCCTGGTGGCCAACACCAGCGCCACCATCCTGCTCGCAGGCGCCACCAACGACTTCCAGTACGTCAGCGCCGTCATCACGGCGCCCCTCATCGAGGAGAGCACGAAGGGCCTCGGGGTGCTCCTCATCTTCCTGCTCTCGCGGCGCTCCTTCAACGGGGCCGTCGACGGGATCGTCTACGCGGCCGTCGTGGCCGCCGGGTTCGCCTTCTCGGAGAACATCCTCTACTTCCTGCAGAACCAGGACAACCTCGCCCGCACCTTCGTGGTGCGGGGCATCATGTCCCCCTTCGCGCACATCATGTTCACCTCCTGCACCGGCGTGGCGATCGGCGCCTCGGCCCGGATGCGCTCGCGCCTGGCCTGGCTGTGGACCACCCCGATGGGCCTGGCCGGGGCGATCTGCCTGCACGCCTTCTGGAACGGGGCGCTGTCGGGCAACCTCATGCTCTACTTCATCGTCGAGGTGCCCCTGTTCATCGCCGCCATCGGCCTCGTGCTCGGACTGCGCTGGCGCGAGCGGCTCCGGATGCGCGCGCGGCTCGCCGAGTACGGGAAGGCCGGCTGGTACCACGAGGCCGAGGTCACGATGCTCACCACCTCCGCCGGGCGCAGGGCCGCCCGCCGCTGGGCCAGGAGGCGCGGCCCGGGCGTCAAGAGGGCAATGCGCGACTTCCAGGCCTCCTCCGTGCAACTGGCCAACCTCCGGCAGGGCGCCATGGAGGGGCACTCCACGGGGGACTTCGCCGCCTCCGAGAAGGCCCTCCTCGACCGCGTCATGGACTCGCGCGCCGCCTACATGGGCCAGCGCTGAGATGGCGGGCGAGGGGACTGGGACGGGCCCGCGGGACCAGCGCGGGGCGCTCGCCCCGGACGGGCGCGACCCCGCCCGGGTGCCGGCCGACTGGCGGGACCTGCTCGACGCCGAGGAGTGGCGGCTAGGGGCCGAGGGTCTGCCCTTCCGGCGCGCCGCCCGCGTCATCGCCCTGCGCGAGGACCCCGAGCCGGGGATCCTGCTCGTCCTGGGTCACGACTTCGCCGACACCGCGCATTCCTGGGCCTTCACCCCCGGCGGCGGCATCGCCGACGGCGAGGAGCCGGGGGAGGCGGCCCTCAGAGAGCTGGAGGAGGAGACCGGTATCGCCCTGGCGCCCGGCCGTCTCATCGGGCCCGTCGCCGAGCGCTCGAGCCTCTTCCGCTTCAACCTCGTCACCTGCCGCCAGGACGAGGTGATCTTCCTCGCCCGACTGGAGCGGGCCGACACCGACCCCCTCGAAGGAGCCGGCGGCGAGCTCGACCGCGCCGGATGGACCGAGCAGGAGCGCGAGGTCCTCGACTCCCTGCGCTGGTGGGGGCTCGACGAGCTCGACCGCGCCGTCGCGGGCGGCATGACGGTCTATCCGGAGTCCCTGCCCCACCTGGCCCGCGAGCTCATGGCCGGATGGGACGGCGCCGTCCGCGACCTCGGCGACGCCGGCGAGGGCCGCCGATAGCGGGGCAGGGGGAGGCCGTCCCGCTCCCGCCGCCCACCTTCCGTCCCGCCCGCGGCGAGCGCGCCGAGGACGGCCCCGCGCCCGCGCTAGGATGTGCCCGGTTCGCCGCGCCCGCTCGCGGCGCGTCAGAGACATCGAGCGACATCGAGCCTGGACGTTGAGCCTGTCCGCTACTGCCGAGGAGAACACATGTCGGGTCACTCCAAGTGGGCCACCACCAAGCACAAGAAGGCCGCCATCGACGCCAAGCGCGGCAAGCTGTTCGCGCGCCTCATCAAGAACATCGAGGTCGCCGCCCGCACCGGCGGCGGTGACCCCGCCGGCAACCCCACCCTCTTCGACGCCATCCAGAAGGCCAAGAAGAACTCGGTCCCCGCCGACAACATCACCCGCGCCGTCAAGCGCGGCAGCGGCGAGGAGGCCGGCGGCGCCGACTGGCAGACCATCATGTACGAGGGCTACGGGCCCGCCGGGGTGGCCTTCCTCGTCGAGTGCCTCACCGACAACCGCAACCGCGCCGCCTCCGACGTGCGCGTCGCCTTCACCCGCACCGGCGGGTCGCTGGCGGACCCCGGCTCGGTGGCCTACAACTTCACCCGCAAGGGCGTCGTCGAGATCGCCAAGGCCGACGGCATCGACGAGGACACCATCCTCATGGCCGTCCTCGACGCCGGCGCCGAGGAGGTCGTCGAGGGGGCCGAGTCCTTCGAGGTCATCTCCGAGCCCCAGGACCTCATCGCCGTGCGCAACGCGGTCACCGAGGCCGGCATGGAGTACGACTCCGCCGAGTCCCAGTTCGTCGCCGGGACGAGGATCGAGGTCGACGCCGATGGCGCCCGCAAGGTCCTGCGCCTCGTCGACGCCCTCGAGGACCTCGACGACGTTCAGAACGTCTACACCTCCGTGGACATCTCCGCCGAGGTCGCCGCCGAGCTCGAGGCGGACGAGGACTGAGCGCCACGGCGGGCTTCGCTCCCGGCGCCCGGCCGCGCGCCTCCAGCCGCGCCGTCGTCGCCCAGCAGCGCGTCCTGGGCATCGACCCCGGGCTGACGCGCTGCGGGCTCGGCTGCGTGGACATCGACCCGCGCCGCCGCGCCAGGCTCGTCGAGGTCGGCGTCGTGCGCACCCCGCCCGCGCAGAGCCCCGAGCTGCGGATCCTCGCCATCGCGCAGGCCCTCGACGACTGGATCGCCCGGCTGGGGCCAACCGCGCTCAGCGTCGAGAGGGTCTTCGCCCAGGACAACCTGCGCTCCGTCATCGGCGTCGCCCAGGTCATGGGCGTCGTCATGCTCGCCGGCGCCCGCGCGGGCATCGAGGTCGCCCAGCACACGCCGAGCGAGGCCAAGGCCGCCGTCACCGGATCGGGGGTGGCGGACAAGGCCCAGGTCCAGGCCATGGTCGCCCGCATCCTCGGGCTGGACGAGCCGCCCAGGCCCGCTGACGCCGCCGACGCCCTCGCCCAGGCGATCTGCCACGGCTGGCGGGGCGGGGGCACCGGCGCGGACGGCGCGACCGAGATGGTCTCCGCCGGGGGAGCGGTGCGCGCCAGCGCCCGGACCCCCGCCCAGCGCCAGTGGGCGGCCGCCCAGGCGGCGGCCCGCCGCACCGGCGCCGTCGACCCGCGCCACGCCAGATGAGAGCGCGGACGCGGCGCCGCGCCGCCCTGCTACTATCCGAACAACTGTTCGAAGGGAGTCCCCGCCTATGATCGCCTCGCTGCGCGGCACCGTCACCGCGGTCTCGCTGACCTCGGCGGTCATCGAGACCGGGGGAGTGGGGATCTCGGTCCTCGCCACGCCCACGACCCTGTCCTCGCTGCGCGTGGGCGCGGAGGCGCTCCTGCACACCGAGCTCATCGTGCGGGAGGACTCCCTCACCCTCTACGGCTTCGCCGACGCCGACGAGCGCGACTGCTTCCGCGTCCTGCTCGGGGCCAAGGGCGTGGGCGCCAAGCTCGCCCTGGCCATGCTCGCCGTCCACACCCCCGACGCCCTGCGCCGCGCCATCGCCGCCGAGGACGTCGCCGCCCTCAAGCGCGTCCCCGGCCTGGGGCCCAAGGGCGCCCAGAGGGTCATCATCGACGTCGGGGACAAGCTCGGGTCGCCCCACGGAGAGTCCCCCTCCGCCAGCGGGGCCGCGGACGAGGCCGCCGCCGGAGGGGAGGGTGGTGAGCCGAACCCCGACGTCGTCGCCGCCCTCGTCCAGCTCGGCTGGAACGAGGCGAGCGCTCGCGAGGCCGTCATCGCCGTCGAGCCGGGCCTGGCTTCCTCGGGCGAGGCCCCCGCCGTCCCCGAGATCCTGCGCGCGGCGCTGAGATGGCTGGGCGGTGGCCGCCGTGGCTGAGGACATCCCCGGCCGGTTCATGGACGGCCAGGCCGATGAGGCCGAGCGCGCCGCCGAGGCCGCCCTGCGCCCCAAGCGCCTGGAGGACTTCACTGGCCAGGAGGTCGTGCGCGGCCAGCTCTCAGTGGTGCTGCGCGCGGCCCTCGCCCGCGGCGCCGCCCCGGACCATGTCCTGCTCTCCGGCCCTCCTGGGCTGGGCAAGACCACGCTCGCCATGATCATCGCCGCCGAGGTGGGCGGCTCGCTGCGCCTGACCTCCGGCCCGGCCATCCAGCACGCGGGGGACCTCGCGGCGATCCTGTCCTCCCTGGAGGAGGGCGACGTCCTCTTCATCGACGAGATCCACCGCCTGGCCCGCACCGCCGAGGAGATGCTCTACCTGGCGATGGAGGACTACCGGGTGGACGTCGTCGTCGGCAAGGGCCCGGGCGCCACCTCCATCCCCCTGGCGCTGCCGCCCTTCACGGTGGTCGGCGCGACCACCCGCGCGGGTCTCCTGCCCGCCCCCTTGCGCGACCGCTTCGGATTCACCGGCCACCTCGACTACTACGCCCCGGGGGACCTGGCCCGCATCCTCAACCGCTCCGCCGGCCTGCTCGGCGTGGGCCTGGAGCCCGAGGCCGCCTCCGAGCTGGCGAGCCGGTCCCGGGGCACGCCGCGCATCGCCAACCGGCTCCTGCGACGCGTCCAGGACTGGGCGCAGGTCCACGGCACCCCGGGGCGCCTCGACCTGGCCGCCGCCCGCGCCGCCCTGGAGGTCTTCGAGGTCGACGCCCTGGGCCTCGACCGGCTCGACAGGCAGGTCCTGGCGGCCCTGTGCTCCCGGTTCGGGGGAGGCCCGGTGGGCCTGACAACGCTCGCGGTGAGCGTGGGGGAGGAGCCGGAGACAGTGGAGACCGTGGCCGAGCCCTACCTCGTCCGCGAGGGCCTTGTCGTGCGCACGCCCCGCGGGCGCGCCGCCACGCCCGCCGCCTACGCGCATCTCGGCCTCGAGCCACCCGCCGAGGGCGCCCTGTTCATCTGAGCCGGGGGCTCGCCCCGCCGTGAGCGCTGCCGAGGGGGCCCCGCCCTCTCCTCCGGGGGCGCGCTCGGGGCGCAAGGACACAGGAGCGCCACGGAGCGGTCACGCCCGCGTCTCGACTCCCGCCGCGCGCGCCCGAACGGGGCATGTGTCACAGCCCAGTCCGGGTTTCGACCTCCCCGTCAGCCCTAGCAGTGCCCTAGACTCGGTGCGGTTTGCCCCACGCCGGGGCGTCGTCGCCGCAGGACCTGCGGACCACTCTCGGAACTGGAGTCCCTATGTCTCTCATGATCATGCTCGCCGCGTTCCTCATCATCATGTGGCTGTTCAGCGGCTTCGCGCGCCGCCAGCAGCAGAAGATGATCGCCGAGCAGGACCGGCGCCGCGAGGAGGCACTCGTGGCTGGCACCTGGGTGCGCACCACGGGCGGCTTCTACGGCCAGGTGGTCGACATCGACGGCGACGTCGTCGTGCTCGCCACCCAGCTGGGCGACGAGTCCCTGTGGAACAAGAAGTCCATCGTCTGCGCCGAGGAGCCCCCCTTCGCCTCCGCCGGCGACGACGGTGACGCCAGCGATGCCAGCGAAGCCAGTAACTCCGCGGACGCCTCAGCGGAGCCCGGCGCCCCCGCCTCGGAGACCACCGAGTCCTGAGCCCGCTACCGCCGCCCGGCGCCGCCCGCTCCCCAGGGCCCGCCGGGCGCTCTCCCTCACGCCCACGCATCCTGCCGTCCCCGGGCGGCGACCTGATGAAAGGGACCCCGTGCCCACCAAGAAGACCAAGCGCCCCGGAAGCAGGATCCTCCTCCTGCTGCTCATCCTCGCTGTCGGCTTCGGCGCCCTCGCCTTCGGATCGGCGACGAAGCGCACCGCCATGACCCCGGGCCTTGCCCTCGACCTCGAGGGCGGCACCCAGATCATCCTCACGCCGACGACGACCGACGGCTCGGAGATCACCGACGAGGACGTCAACCAGGCCATCGAGGTCATCCGCCAGCGCGTCGACGCCTCCGGCGTGGCCGAGGCCCAGATCTCCCGCCAGGGCGGGCAGAACATCGTTGTGGCGCTCCCCGGCACGCCGAGCGAGGCGACCCTCGACCTCGTGCGCAAGGCCGCGGTCCTCTACTTCCGCCCCGTCATCCGCATCATCCAGGGCAGCGCCACGCAGATCGCCGAGCAGCAGAACCAGATGGCGGCCCAGCAGAACCAGGCCGCCGCCACCGCCGCGCCGACGGACGCGGCCGCTGACCCGAGCGCCGATCCGAGCGCCGCGGCTCAGCCGAGCGCCGATCCGAGCGCCGCGGCCACCATCCCGACCACCACCCCCGAGCAGGTGGCCACCCGGGCCGCCGACGCGAACGGCGACGGCACGATCAGCGAGGAGCCGCTCGCCTCCACCAGCGACGACAACTCCTCGGACTCGTGGATCACCGAGAAGATGATCTACGACGCCTACATGCTCGACTGCACCGCGCCGAAGAACCTCACCGGCGAGGCCCAGGATCCGGCCAAGGCCGTCATCTCCTGCGACAAGAAGGGCAACGGCACCGCCTACATCCTCGGCCCCGCGGATATCGCCGGCACCGACATCGACAGCGCCGTCTCCGGCACCGAGACCACCGAGCAGGGCGGCTCCACCAACAACTGGGGCGTGTCCGTCGAGTTCAACTCCACGGGCACCGAGGAGTTCGCCGCCGTCTCCAAGCGCCTCCTCGCCTTCCGCGACGCCGCCAAGACCGCGCAGGCGGCCGGCGGCGCGAACGGCGCGGTCCCCACGACCACCGACTCCCAGAAGGCGCAGTTCGCCATCGTCCTGGACGGCCTGACGATCATGTCCTCCGGCTTCCGCGACTCGGTCACCTCGCCGATCACCGACGGCCGCGTGCGCATCGACATCGGCCAGGGCGGCGACTCGCGGGCCCAGTCCAACACCCTGGCGAACCAGCTCTCCTTCGGCGCGCTGCCCATCAACTTCACCGTCCAGTCCGAGCAGCAGATCTCCGCGACGCTGGGAACCGAGCAGCTGCGCAACGGGCTCATCGCCGGCCTCGTCGGCTTCCTGCTCATCATCGTCTACCTGGCCTGGCAGTACCGCGGCCTGTCGATCGTCGCCGTCGCCTCCCTCATCATCGCGGCGGTGGGCACCTACCTCGTCATCGCGCTGCTGAGCTGGTTCATGGGCTACCGCCTGTCGCTGGCCGGCGTGGCCGGGCTCATCATCGCCATCGGCATCACGATGGACTCCTTCATCATCTACTTCGAGAGGGTCCGCGACGAGGTCCGCAATGGCAGGACCCTCATCGCCGCCGTCGACGAGGGATGGAGGCACGCGCGCCAGACCATCGTCGTCTCCGACGCCGTCAACCTCGTCGCCTCGGTCGTCCTCTACGTGCTGGCGGTCGGCGGCGTGCAGGGATTCGCCTTCACCCTGGGCGTGACGACCGTCGTGGACCTCGTCATCATCTTCGGCTTCACGCACCCGCTCATGGTGTGGATCCTGCGCTTCCGCTTCTTCGGCGAGGGGCACCGGCTCTCCGGCCTCGACCCCGAGCACCTCGGCGCCCGCTCGCTCGCCGCCTACGGCAAGGGCCGCGACGCGCTCATCGAGGGCGCGGCCGGCTCCCTGGCCCGCCGCAAGGCCCGGGCCCGGCGCGGCGAGGCCGAGGACGCCGACGGCGCCACTACGACGGAGGGGGACGACGCCGTCGACTCTCAGGCCCACGATGGGAAGGACGGTGAGTCGAAGTGAAGAACCTCGCCACCCTCGGCAACGAGCTCTACTCCGGCACGACCTCCATCCCCTTCATCGCCAAGCGCCGCATCTGGTACACGATCGCCGCGATCATCGTCATCAGCTCGGCGGCGCTGCTCGGCACCGTCGGCCTCAACCCGGGCATCGACTTCAAGGGCGGCTCCGAGGTGACCATCACCGGCCTCGCCTCGCCCTCGGAGTCCCCGGCGAACACCGTCCTGTCCGATGAGGGCCGCGCCGCGGGCTCGTCGGTCACCAAGCTCGGCTCCTCCTCGGTGCGCGTCCAGACCACCGCGCTGGACAAGGCCGACCTCGACACCCTGTCGTCCGACCTGGCCAGCGCCTACGGGGTCGACGCCAGCAGCGTCTCCTCGACCACCATCGGCCCGACCTGGTCCTCCGATGTGACGAACAAGGCGATCCGGGGCCTGCTCCTGTTCTTCCTCCTCGTGGGCGGCCTCATCTGGATCTACTTCCGGACGTGGAAGATGGCGGCCGCGGCCCTGCTCGCCCTGGCCCACGACATCATCATCACCGTCGGCATCTACGCCCTCACCGGATTCGAGGTCACCCCGGCCACCATCATCGGAGTGCTCACCATCCTGGGCTACTCCCTCTACGACACGGTGGTCGTCTTCGACAAGATCCGCGAGAACACGGCCTCGTTCACAGCGCAGACCCGCTCCACCTACGCCGAGCTGGCCAACCTCGCGGTCAACCAGACCTTCATCCGCTCGGTCAACACCTCCATCGTCGGCGTGCTCCCCGTGGCCTCGCTGCTCTTCGTCGGCGCCTTCATCCTGGGCGCCGGCACGCTGCGCGATATCGCCCTCACCCTCTTCATCGGCATGATCGCCGGAACGCTGTCCTCGATCTTCCTGGCCACCCCCCTCCTGGTGGACCTGCGCAGCCGGGAGAAGAGTGTGCGCGAGCAGGCCGGGCGCGTCGAGAAGGCCCGCAGGGCCCGCATCGATGCCGCCGGCGACGACGAGGACGCCATCGAGGCCATCCTGGCGGCCCCCAAGGCCTCGCCCCTGACCCCCGGCCACCACCTCGGCCATGCCGCCCAGCCCAAGAGGAGGAAGAAGCGCTCATGAGCGTCCCCCCATCCCTGCCCGCCACGCTCACCCGGCTCGTGGAGGACAACCTCCGGGAGATCCCCGACTTCCCCGAGCCCGGGGTCCTCTTCCGGGACATCACCCCGCTCCTGGCCAACGGCCCCGCCTTCGCTGAGCTCATCGATGGCCTCGCCGAGCACTACCAGGGCCGGATCGACGCCGTCGCCGGCCTGGAGTCGCGAGGCTTCATCCTCGCCGCGCCCCTGGCGGTCAGGCTGGGCATCGGGATGCTCACCGTCCGCAAGGGCGGCAAGCTCCCCGGACCCGTCATCGGCGTCGACTACGCCCTGGAGTACGGCACCGCCCGCATGGAGCTGCGCCCCGAGACCGTGCGCGCGGGGGACCGCGTCCTCATCATCGACGACGTCCTGGCCACCGGCGGGACCGCCGCGGCCTCCATCGAGCTCGTCGAGCGCGCCGGGGGCAGCGTGGAGGCGGTCTGCATGCTCCTCGAGCTCGCCGGCCTCGGCGGGAGGGCCCACCTGGGCGGGCGGGACGTCGACGCCGTCGTCGTCTACTGAGGGACCCTGAGGCATCGGATGTCCGATGCGCGGGGGACCACGCGGCTATGATGCTGCAATGACCGAGACCAAGGGCGCCACGGAGGCTGGGCACGACGCGATCGTGCCCGGATCGCGCGTCCGCAGCCGCCTCGCCTGGTTCGGATCCCGGGGCCACTCGACGCCTCCCGCGATCGACCCGCTTCTGCGCGCCCTGCGGGCCAACCACCCCAAGGCCGACACCGGCCTCATCGTGCGCGCCTACGAGGTCGCCGAGAAGGCCCACGAGGGCCAGATGCGCAAGTCCGGGGAGCCCTACATCACCCACCCCGTGGCGGTGGCGACCATCCTCGCCGAGCTCGGGATGACGCCTCAGACCCTCGCCGCGGCCCTCCTGCACGACACGGTGGAGGACACCGACTACACCCTCGACAAGCTGCGCGCCGACTTCGGCGATGAGATCGCCCTGCTCGTCGACGGCGTCACCAAGCTCGACAAGCTCCAGTACGGGGAGGCCGCCCAGGCCGAGACCGTGCGCAAGATGATCATCGCGATGTCCCATGACATCCGCGTCCTCCTCATCAAGCTGGGAGACCGACTCCACAACGCCCGGACCTGGAAGTACGTGCCCGCCGCCAGCGCCGCCCGCAAGGCCAAGGAGACCCTCGAGATCTACGCGCCCCTGGCCCACCGGCTCGGGATGAACACCATCAAATGGGAGCTCGAGGACCGCTCCTTCAAGGCCCTCTACCCCGGTGTCTACGACGAGATCGAGCGGATGGTCGGCGAGCGGGCGCCGGCCCGCGAGGAGTACCTGCGCCAGGTCCGCCTGCAGATCGAGGAGGACCTGCGGGTCAACAAGATCAAGGGGACCGTCACCGGCCGGCCGAAGCACTTCTACTCGATCTACCAGAAGATGATCGTGCGCGGGAAGGACTTCGACGACATCTACGACCTCGTCGCCGTTCGCGTCATCGTCGACTCGGTGCGGGACTGCTACGCCGTCCTCGGGGCCCTCCACTCGCGATGGACCCCGATGAGCGGGCGCTTCAAGGACTACATCGCCGTCCCCAAGTTCAACCTCTACCAGTCGCTGCACACCACCGTGCTCGGCCCGGGGGGCAAGCCCGTCGAGATCCAGATCCGCACCGCCGAGATGCACCGCATGGCGGAGTACGGCGTCGCCGCGCACTGGAAGTACAAGGAGAACCCCAACGCCTCCGGCCCCACCCCCGGCGGCACCGGCGTCGATGACGGCGGGGAGATGGGCTGGCTGCGCCAGCTCGTCGACTGGCAGAAGGAGACCCAGGACCCCGCCGAGTTCCTCGATTCCCTGCGCTTCGAGATGGCCGGCTCCCAGGTCTACGTCTTCACCCCCAAGGGGGACGTCCTGTCCCTGCCCAGCGGCTCCACGACGGTCGACTTCGCCTACGCCGTCCACACCGAGGTCGGCCACCGCACCGTCGGGGCCCGGGTCAACGGGCGCCTCGTGCCCCTGGACACCCGCCTGGACAACGGCGACACCGTCGAGGTCTTCACCTCCAAGGCGCAGGGCGCCGGCCCGTCGCGGGATTGGCTCAGCTTCGTGGGCTCGACGCGGGCCCGCAACAAGATCCGCGCCTGGTTCTCCAAGGAGCGCCGCGAGGAGGCCATCGAGGAGGGCAAGACCGCGATCGCGCGGGCCATGCGCAAGAAGGACCTCCCGATCCAGCGGCTCATGAGCCACGACTCCCTCACGGATGTCGCCAAGAGCCTCGACAAGGTCGATATCGACGGCCTCTACGCGGCCGTGGGCGAGGGGCATATCTCCGCCCAGCACGTCGTGGACACGCTTGTCACCGCCATGGGCGGCGAGGCCGGCACCGAGGAGACCCTTTCCGAGGGCGTCCTCCCCACCCGTGCCGAGCCCTCCTCCAGCCACCGCCGCGGCGGGGACTCCGGGGTCATCGTCGAGGGCATGGACGCCGACGACGTCTACGTCAAGCTCGCCCGCTGCTGCACGCCCATGCCGGGCGATCCGATCGTCGGCTTCATCACCCGGGGCTCGGGCCTGTCCGTGCACCGGGCGGACTGCCTCAACGTCGCCCAGCTGCAGAACCAGCCCGAGCGAATGCTGCCCGTCTCCTGGGCCGAGCACGCGCACTCGGTCTACCTCGTCCAGCTGGAGGTCGAGGCCCTCGACCGCGGCGGCCTCCTGGCCGACGTCACCCGCGTCCTGGCGGACAACCACGTCAACATGATCTCGGCGACCATCTCCACCTCCCGGGACCGCGTGGTCACGGGCCGATTCGTCGTCGAGCTCGCCGCGGCGAGCCACCTCGACCACACGCTCGCCTCCCTGCGCAAGATCGACGGCGTCTACGAGGCGCGCCGCACCACCTCAGGCGCCCGGAACCACACCGCCTGAACCGCGATACGCGGCCAGTGGGACGACCACCCGCTGGCGCAGCAGGCTCGCGCGCTCGGGGAACGCCCGCTCCACGGCCAGGATGATCCGCTGGGCCCGGGGGCGCCCGCGCGCCGCCCCCCCGCGGCAGTGCCCCAGCGCGAGGAGCAGCCCGCGGCGGGTCGCCCCGGCGTCGTAGGCGGTCAGGATGGCCTCGACCGCCAGAGCCGGTGGCGCGGTCCTGGCCACGTCGACGGCGGCGCGCTCCAGGGTGGAGCACTCCACCCCGGCCAGGACCACCCGGTCCTCGGTTGGAAGCGACATCCGGTGGGAGTCGAGGCCCCGCCATGTGGAGGGCCGCTCCAGGCCGGCGACGGACAGTACCTCGGGCGGCCTGCGCCCCGTGTGGACCCAGAGGGCGCTGGGCCCGCAGACGAGGTGCCCCCGCGGCACATGGGGCCCCAGGGCGCGGGCGCGCAGCGCGGGGGAGGTGAGCAGGTCGGTCGGGTAGTGCTCGCCGAGGAGCGGGGTGAGGAGTTCGTCGTCGAGCCCGTGGCAGCGCAGCACGCGCATGTCCTGCTCCGGGAGGGCGCCGAGCGCCGGCTCGATGGGGCGGGGGCGCAGCCATGCGAGCGCTGCTCGGGCGGGGACGCGGGGGTGTCTGGCCATAGGACCATGCTGGGCCGGGCGCGGGCGCCGCGGAAGGGGGCCCGGTGGATCTGTGGATAACCCGGGCGGTGGACGGCGCCAGAAGCCGTCTGCGCCATCGGTGGCACCCGGCGGGGACGGGTGATGCCCGGCACCAGTGGTGGTGCCGGGCATCAACCGGTGATGAGGCGTGGCGCGCGGATCAGGCCTGGGCGGAGCGCAGGACCTGGTCGAGCCAGGCGCGGCGGGCGGTGAGCGCCGCCTCGGCCTCGGCGACCTTCTTGGCGTTGCCCGCGGCCTGGGCGGCGGCGAGCTCCTTCTCGAGCTCGGCGATGGAGTCCTGGAGCTGGCCGGCCAGGCCCTCGGCGCGGGCCTTGGTCTCCGGGTCGGTCCGGCGCCACTCGGCGTTCTCCGCCTCGCGGATCGCGTCCTCGACCGCGCGCATGCGGCCCTCGATCCGGCGCACTGCCGAGCGCGGCACGCGGCCCGCCTCCTCCCAGGCGTCCTGGATGGGGCGCAGGGCCTTCTTGGCGGCCTTGACGTCCTTGATCGGCAGGAGCGCCTCGGCCTTGGTCACGAGGGACTCCTTGACCTTGAGGTTCTCGGCGAACTCGGCGTCGACGGCCTCGTCCTTCGCCTTGCGGGCGTCGAAGAAGACCTGCTGGGCGGCGCGGAAGCGGGCCCACAGGGCGTCGTCCTCCTTGCGCGAGGCGCGCCCCGCCTTCTTCCACTCGTCCATGAGGCCGCGGTACTTGGCGGAGGTGCCCGCCCAGTCGGTGGAGCCCGAGAGCTCCTCGGCCCGCTTGATGAGGGCCTCCTTGGCGGCCTTGACCTGCGACTGCTTGGCGTCGAGCTCGGAGAAGAACTGGCGGCGGTGCCGGTCGAAGGCGGTGCGGGCGTGGCTGAAGCGCTTCCACAGGGCGTCCTCAGTGGGGCGGTCGAGGCGCGGCCCGCGGCGCTGGGCCTCCTTCCACTTCTCCAGCAGAGCGCGCAGCTCGGCGCCAGAGTTCTTCCACTGGGTGCGCGCCGGGTCCTGCGCGCTGATCTCCTCGGCGCGCTCGACGATGGCGGTGCGGTCCTTGAGGGCCTGCTCCTTGGCGGCGGCGCGCTCGGCGGCCACCGCCTCGCGGCGCTCCGTGGCGACCCCGCGCAGGGCGGAGAAGCGGGCGCGCAGCCCCTCGAGGTCGCCGACGGCGGCCGGCTCGACGAGCGAGGCCTCGATCGAGGAGATCGTCGTGTCGATGTCGTGGACGGAGAGCTGGGGCAGGCGCGTGGCGAAGAGGTCGATCGTGGCCTTGAGGTCGAGGTAGCGGCGCACGTAGAAGGCCATGGCCTCGGCGATCGGGGCGTCCGGGAACTGGCCGACCTCGCGCTCGACGCCGCCGTCCTGGACGTAGACCTTGCCCTCGCCGTCGACGCGGCCCCACTTGGCGGCGTCCATGGCCTCCTCGGGGTCGATCGGCGCCTCGTTCGCGATGGTGGGCGAGGGCTGGTCGGCCGGGGTGGGGGTGGCGTCCTGCGCGCCGTCGGCGGCGCTGGCGGGCTCGGCGCCCGAGGCGGGGGCCGTCTCCTCGGCGGCAGGCTCGGCGGTTTCCTGGGCGGCGGGCTGCTCGGCGGCCTCCTCAGGCGCTGCCTCCTCGGCGGGAACCGCCTCCGTGGGGGTCTCCTGCTCAGCGGCGGGCTCGGTGGGCTCTGCGGCCTGAGTGGCCTCCGCCGCCTTGGCCGCCTTAGCCGGCTCCGCGGGGGTGGTCTCGGTGGTGGCGGAGGCGGGCTCCGACTCTGACGTGGCGGTGGGCTCCAGCTCGGTGGCGGGCTGCGTCTGCTCAGTCACGTTGTGCTCCTTCGTGGTTGACGGGGCGAGGGAGGATCCTGATCCCTGTTCCGTTCGCGCCCGGCCTGGCCGGCCGGGTGGTGGTGCGCTGGTCCGGGAGGCACCAGCGCACCGAGCCTACCCGCAAGCCCCTTGAACTCCGAGCCCTTGCCGGGATCGATACGCCTCCCGGCCCCACTCAGTAGGCTGGTGGCGACGGCATCCGTTGAGCGCCCGCACCGGGCAGCCGAGAAGGCCACGACCGAAGGAGCGCATATGGCATCCCAGGACCGCCCTCTGCACGATCCCTACGACGACGATATCGAGGCCGAGATCCGCGCCCGCCGTCTCGAGCTGGGACTGAGCGTGGCCGAGGCCGCCAGCCGCTCGGGAGTCTCCGAGCAGACGTGGCGCAACTACGAGGCCGGTCGGACAACGGTGCGGGGCGACAAGCAGCCCGGCGTCTGGGACACCCTGGAATGGGAGATCCCCGAGTTCCCCGCCGGATACGGCCCCGACTTCCTCCGCCTCCTGCCCGGTCTGCTCGCGCAGGGGGACATGGGGGACATGGGATTCGCCGACGACGGCGGCGGCGACGCGGGGCAGGACGACCTTCCGGCCTGGGATGAGATCCCCGAGGCCCTTGCCAGCCGGTACAGCCCGCTCGTATCCCGATTCCTGGGGGAGCCCGCCGCCCGCTGCCTCGCGCTCGGCTCCGACCTGCTCGTCGGGGCGCTGGGCGAGAACCTCGACGAGCTGTCCGCGATGTCCCGGGGCGCGCATGTGGGCGAGCTGTCCGACTCCGCCGTCATCGACTGCCTCCCACGGCTGTGGCTGACCCGCTACGACTACGAGTTCATCTTCCAGCTGCGCTCCCTGTGCGAGGTCCTCACGGCCCGCCTCGTGCTCGGGGACATCGGCCCAGGCGTCCCCCTCGCCCGCACCTGTGCCGAGACACTGGCGGTGCAGGCGATGCTCCAGATCGGCTGCATGGTGGCCGACGGCGAGGGGCCGGTGGCGATCAGCCCCGAGCAGTGCGGCGAGTGGGTCCGCGCCCTGTGCGACGGCGAGCTCGCCACGGCGCTGGTCCTCGCCCCAATCGCCTGCGGGAGGGAGGAGTTCGAGCACTTCGAGAACTGGTTCGTCCCGCTGCCCGAGCCCTTCGTCCCGGCGTGGCCCGACGCGGATGATCTGCCGCGCCCGGGCTCGCCGTCGTGACGGTGGCGCAGGCGCGCCGTCGGGACCTGACTCCAACGCGGGGAGGCCGTCGCCGGCGGGGGCTGGCGCATAATTGCGCAACTGAGTAAAATCAGTTGCGCAGCCATGGGAGCCACTGGGGAGAAGGAGGAGCCCGATGACCCTCACCGTCGCGGATGTCTACGCCGAGCAGGGCCTCGACTACGACGAAGAGGCCTACGCCCGCCAGCTCCAGGCCATGCTGCGCCGCTCGCCGCGCGGGATGGCCGTGGACCAGGCCATGGTCGCCGACCTCATGGAGCACGGCGGCCTGGCAGAGCCCGGCCGCCTGCGGTCCTGGACGGGCAAGGACGCCGCGCGGCTGGCCACCGGGCACGCCGAGATGGTCATCAACCGGTCCCTCGAGCTCACCCTGTCGGCGGCGCAGACCGCGCAGGAGCTCGGCATCAGCCCCTCCAGGCTCTCCCACCGCGCCGCCTCCACGCCACTGGCCTCCACGATGATCGGCGGGCGCAAGCGCTACTGGCGCTGGCAGTTCGCCTCCGGCCGGGCCCTGCCCCGCCTGGGCGAGATCACCCCCCGGATCCCCGGGGACCTGGCGGGGATCGACGTCGCCACGATCATGACCTCGCCGGACGAGTCGCTGGGGGGCCGCAGCCCCGTGGACCACCTCCTCCTCGGGGGAGGCGCCGAGCCCGTTGTCGCCCTGCTCGACGCCGCCGCCCGCGCCGCCTGACACCTGGCCCGCGCCGCTGACCATGCCCCTCGACGCGCCGAAGAACCCCAGCCGCCCAGAGCTCCCGCTCTCGATCGGGCCGGAGGACATCCACCACCACCCCGGTCCACTCTGGCGGATCCACCGCACGGCGGGGGAGTACCCGTCCGCCTGGAACGCCTTCCGGACCTACGGGCCGCTGCCCACCATGCGCTGGGACCCGCACCCCGGGCCCGTCGGCGAGCACCCCGGCAGCGGGGTCCTCTACACGGCAACCGACCTGCGCACGGCGGTGGCCGAGGTCTTCCAGACCCAGCGCCGGATCGACCCCATGGGCGCCGGGATCTCCGCGACCACCTTCGTACCCACCCGCCCACTGCGCCTCCTCGCCCTGCTCGCCGAGGACTCGCCGTGGCTCCTGCGCCACGGCGCCAGCCACTCCCTCATGGCGGCGCCCCGGGACACCTGCCGCGCCTGGGCGCGGGAGATCGCCCGGGCCGAGCCCAGCGACGGCCAAGGGCCGGTGGACGGGCTGTGGACGGAGTCGACGATGACGGGACGGCCCATGGTCGTGCTCTTCGAGAGGGCCGCCACCGCCCTGCCCGAGGCGCCACGGGCCAGCGCCCTCCTCGCCGCCCCCCTCATGATGGCGGCGCTGGCCGACATCTCCGCCTCGCTGGGCTGGGAGTTCGCCTGGCCCACGCCCTAAGTGGCCGGGGCAACGGGCTGCCTATGCTCGCGTGAGCCGCCGCCTCAGCGCTCTGACTGACCGCGGGTGGCCAGGCAGCGGAGCCAGCCGCGACGGGGGTGGATGTCGATCCTGACCTCGTCGAAACCGGCGCCCTCGGCCACGCGGGTGAGCTCGTCGCCGTCCGGCACCCGCATGCCGAGCCTGTCGGGCCAGGAACCAGCGGCGCGGGCGTCGGCGAACTCGTTCATGATGAGCAGACGCCCTCCCGGGCGAAGGACGCGGCGCGCCTCGCCCAGCCCCGCAGCGAGGTCCGGCCAGAAGTACACGGTCTCCGCGGCTGTGACGACGTCGAAGAATCCGCTGGGGAACGGCAGTGCCTCCGCGCCGGCCTCGAGCACGCGCAGGCGGCCGGAGGCGACGGCGGCGCGGTTGTGCCTGCGGGTGGCCTCGACCGCCGCGGGCGCGTGGTCGACCGCGCCGACCTCCGCCCGGGTCAGCCGCAGGAGCCTGCGCACGAGCGCGCCTCCACCGCAGCCGATGTCGAGGACGCGGTCGCTCGCGCCGACGTCCGCGGCGCGCAGGCCCCAGGCGTGCAGCTGACGATGGCCGAGGTTCATCGAGCGCAGGGTGAGACGGCCGGTCAGCGTCCGCGTGGGGCACTCGAAGACCGAGGGGGAGCGGGGCGTGTCGTTGCTCATGGCCTCATCGTCGTCGATGGCGTTGGACCTTGTCAGAGGTGTCAGCAAACAGTTCCTCCTGGCCGCACAGCCCGGGGCGCACCCGGCGTGAGCCGTCGCACGGCGCTCTCGTTGCCGCAGCGCGCCGCTCGCGTGCCACGATGCCCTCCGTGCGCGACTCCCGCCTTGGCCTCCTCGTCAACCCCGACCCCGCCGACGAGCCCCGGCCCCTCCCCGTCCCTCCCGCCGGGCCCATCTGGTACCCGGCCGTCATGGGGACGGGCATCCTGGCCAACACCCTCCACCAGTGCGCCGAGCGCCTGCCCGGCGCCGCCGCGCTCGCCGTCGTCGTCCTCCTCATCTCCTGGGCGCTGCTCATCGGGCTCACCGCCGGCTACGGCCTGCGCCTGGCGCGCGACCCCGGCCTGCTCGGACGCGACCTCCACTCGCCCTTCTGGGGGCCCGTCGCCATGGGCGCCATGAGCGCCGGCTCCGCGGCCGCCACGATCGTGCCCGCGCATCTGCCGGGTCTGAGCGCTGCGGCCTGGGCGGTCGACGGCGTCCTGTGGGTCCTGGCCACCGCCATCGGCCTCGCCGCGGAATGGCTCCACCTCCTGCGCCGCCGCCGCGGCACAGAGCCGGAGCCGAGCTTCGTCTCCTGCCTCGCCGTGCTCGCCCCCATGGTCTCCTCGACCGTCGGCGCCGGCGTCGCCGCCCACTGCCCGCACATCCTGGGCGGAATCGTCCTGGCGATCTCCGCCTTCTCCTGGATCGCCTCCCTCGTCCTCGGCTGGGCCATCTTCATCCCGGCCTACCGCTCCACCCTGCGCCGCGCGCCCCTTCCCCTCGCCGCCTCCGCCTCCGCGATCATCCCGCTCGGCATCGTCGGCCAGTCGGTCGCGGGCGCCGTCGCCATCGCCGCCCAGAGCCGCGCCTGGCTGGGCGACGGCGCGGCCAAAGTCCTCGACGCCGCCGCCAACGGATGGGGCTGGGCGATGCTCGTCCTCGGCGCGCCCATGATCGCCTGGGGCCTGCTCGTCTACGCGCGCGGCCTCGCCCGCAGCATGCCGTTCACCCCGGGCTGGTTCGGAGCCACCTTCCCCATCGGCACTCTCGCGCTCGGGGGCATTCTGCTCGGCGGCTCGACCGGCGTCGCCGCCGTCACCTGGATGGGGACCGCCGCCTGCGTCGTCCTGACGGCGACGGTGAGTATCGGCCTGGCCGGGGCGGCAACGGCACTCCTGCGCGAGCCAGCCTGAGCGGGGGAGAGGCGCGGTGCGCGGGGTCCCGCCGGGTGCCTCCTGCACTGACAGGTGCCTCCAGCACCGTGGGGTGCGGTGAGAACGCACCCCACGGTGCTGCGCGCACCCGTCGGTGTTGCTCGCATCCCTCGGTGCTGCGCGCACCTGTCGGTGCGAATGGCACCCCGCGCGCTCGACCACGTCCGCGCTAGCCTGGACCCATGATCCTTGAGCGCACGATCGCACCCGTCTTCGCCGCCAACTGCTACGTGCTCGCCCCCGCGCCCGGGGGACCGGCACTCGTCGTCGACCCCGGGGCCGGCTCCGTGCGCGGCGCCATGGCGCTGCTGCGCTCCAACAAGCTGAGCCTCGGCGCGATCCTCCTCACCCACGGGCACGCCGACCACGTCTGGGACACCGCCGCCCTCATCGAGGCCGCCCGCGCCGAGGACATGCTCGCCATCACCGACCCGCTCGCCCCCGAGGCCTCCGTTCCCGTCTACGTCCCCCAGCCCGACCTCTACCGCCTCGACGACCCCGACGCCGCCACCGCCATCAGCGCCAACGGCATGGGCTTCGCCGACATGGCCGGCACCCCCTGGCGGCGCCCCGCCGACGTCCGCGCCTTCCCCGCCGAGGGATTCGGCGCCGCCTTCGAGATCATCCCCGGCCTCGGCCTCCAGGCCATCCCCGCCCCCGGCCACACCGAGGGCTCCACCCTCTTCTTCTTCAACGCCCCCCTGGCCGACAACTACCTCCTCACCGAGGCCGAGGTCCTCGACGACGACCCCAGCCACGCCGATGAGGAGCACGACTACCTCATGGCCCTGGCGGGCGACGTCATCTTCAAGGGCTCCGTGGGCCGCACCGACCTGCCCGGCGGCGACCAGGTCCAGATGTGGGCCACCCTGCGCCTCCTGGCCAGTGCCGTTTCCCCGCAGACCGTCCTGCTGCCCGGGCACGGGGCCGTCACCACCATGGAGCACGAGCACCACGGCAACCCCTACCTCGCCGAGGCCAAGATCCGTGGTGGGGATCGCAACGCCTGATACGCCCTCCATCTGGCGAGCGCGCCGTGACACAATGCCCGCCATGGCATCGAGCGTTCAGGCGCGTCAGGCGCAATCATCCCTGTCCGGATTCCCCGAGTGGCTGCCCGCGGGCCGCATCGTCGAGCAGTCCTTCCTGGACGTCCTGCGCACCACCTTCGAGCTGCACGGCTTCTCCGGCATCGAGACCCGCGCCGTCGAGCCCCTGGCCGAGCTCGCCCGCAAGGGGGAGACCTCCAAGGAGGTCTACCTCCTCAGCCGCCTCCAGGCCGACCCCGCCGACTCCGAGGAGGCCGACCCCGCCAAGCGCCTCGCCCTCCACTTCGACCTCACCGTCCCCTTCGCCCGCTACGTCCTCGACAACGCCGGCACCCTCACCTTCCCCTTCAAGCGCTACCAGATCCAGAAGGTCTGGCGCGGCGAGCGCCCCCAGGACGGCCGCTTCCGCGAGTTCATCCAGGCCGATATCGACATCGTCGGCGACGGCGCCCTCCCGCTGCACAACGACGTCGAGATCCCGCTCATCATGCACGAGGCCCTCGCCGCCCTGCCCATCCCGCCAGTGACCATCCACGTGTCCAACCGGAAGGTCGCCCAGGGCTTCTACCAGTCCATCGGCGTGGGCGACGACGAGCTCATCGAGGTCCTGCGCATCGTCGACAAGCTCGACAAGATCGGCCGCGACGCCGTGGCCGCAGAGCTCACCAGCGCCGCGGGCCTCACCGCGGACCAGGCCGAGCGCGCCCTCGACCTCGCCACCATCACCGGCACCAGCCCCAGGGCCATCGACGCCGCCGTGCGCACCGCCCTGGGCGAGGCCGCCCCCTCCGAGATGCTCCTCGAGGGCCTGGCCGAGCTCGGGGGCCTCCTCGACACCGCCAACCTGCGGCGCCCCGGCGCGATCATCGCCGACCTCAAGATCGCCCGCGGCCTCGACTACTACACCGGCACCGTCTACGAGTCCTTCATGGCCGGCCACGAGGACCTCGGCTCGGTGTGCTCCGGCGGGCGCTACGACTCCCTCGCCTCCAACGGCAAGCGCACCTTCCCGGGCGTGGGCATCTCGATCGGCGTGTCCCGCCTCCTCGCCCGCGTCATCAGCGCTGGCCTCATCGAGGTCTCCCGCGCCGTGCCCACCGCCGTCCTCGTGGCAGTCACCGACGAGGCCCACCGCGCCGACTCCGACGCCATCGCCGACGCCCTGCGTAAGCGGGGGATCGCTGCCGACGTCGCGCCCAACGCCGCGAAGTTCGGCAAGCAGATCCGCTTCGCGGACAAGCGCGGCATCCCCTTCGTCTGGTTCCCCGGCGCCCCCGGGGAGGGCGACTCCGTCAAGGACATCCGCTCCGGTGAGCAGGTGCCCGCCGACGCCGCCACCTGGGAGTGCCCCGAGGAGGACCTCGCCCCCCGCCTCGTGGCCCCCGGGGCCGAGGCCTGAGCGCGGAGATGGCCCCGACTCCCACGCCGTCCACCGGCCCGGCCGCCCCCAGCGGCCCAGGAGCCCCCGGCGCGCCCGGCGCCACCGGCGTCGGTGCCGCCACGGCCGCCCTGGAAGGCCTGGAGGCGCGACTGGGCGCCATCGACCTGCCCTACGCGCTGCCCGGCGCCGAGCAGGCCGCCAAGCGCGCCGCCCTCGTCGCCGACCAGCTCGGCGACTACATCCTTCCCCGCCTGGCCAGCATCGACGCCCCGCTCCTCGCGGTCGTCGGAGGATCGACCGGGGCGGGCAAGTCCACGCTCGTGTCCTCCCTCATCCGCCGGCGCGTCGCCACCGCCTCCGCCATCCGCCCCACCACGCGGCGCCCCCTGCTCCTCCACGCCCCCGACGACGAGCCCTGGTTCGCCTCCGACCGCGTCCTGGGCTCCCTGGCCCGCGTGCGCGTGGCCGAGGACGCCCCGGCCAGTGCGCCGCTTCCCCCCGACGCCGAGAACCCCGCGGCCTGGAGGGAGCTGGAGGTCCGCTCCTGCCGCGAGCTACCCCCGGGGCTCGCCCTCCTGGACGCCCCCGACGTCGACTCCGTCGTCGATGAGAACCGCGAGCTCGCCGCCACGCTCCTCGCCTCCGCGGACCTCTGGGTCTTCGTCACCACCGCGGCCCGCTACGCCGACGCCGTCCCCTGGCAGCACCTGCGCGCGGCGGCCGAGCGGGACATCGTCGTCGCCGTCGTCCTCGACCGGGTCCCCGACGGCGCCGCCCCCGATGTCGAGGCGGACCTGCGCCGCCGCCTCGCCTCCGCCGGGCTCGCCGACGCCCCCGTCATCACCATCCCCGAGACGCCCCTGGACGCCGAGGGACTCCTTCCCGTCCCCCTCATCGCCCCGCTGCGGGACTGGCTCACCGCCCTGGCCGCCGACGCCGAGGCCCGCCGCGACGTCGCCCGCCGCACCCTCACCGGGGCGCTCGGCAGCGCCCTGGAGCGGATCGACCTGCTGGCCGCCGACCTCGACGCCCAGGCCCAGGAGCGCGACGAGCTCGCCGAGGCCGCCGAGGCCGCCCACACCGAGGCCGCGCGGAGGATCAGCGCCGCCTGTGGCGACGGGTCCATGCTGCGCGGCGAGGTCCTGGCCCGCTGGCAGGAGTACGTCGGCACCTCCGGGCTGCTCAAGGGCCTGGAGAGCCAGGTCGGGCGCCTCCGCGATCGGCTCGGCGCCGCCCTGCGCGGACGGCCCGCCCCGGCCCAGCGGGTCGAGGACGCCATCGAGTCCTCCCTGGCGACCCTCATCGTCGCCGAGGTCCAGCGCGCCTTCATCGCGACCGAGCGGGCCTGGCAGCGCGCCGGCACCGCGGCCGGCGCCCTCGATGCCGCCCGCGCGATCCTCCCCGACCAGGAGGCCCTCACCGAGCGGGCCACCGCCCTCGTCCACGACTGGCAGGGCGAGCTGCTCGGCCTCGTGCGGGCCGAGGGAGCCGACAAGCGCCTCACCGCCCGCCTCATCTCGCTGGGAGTCAACGGGGTCGGCGTCGCCCTCATGATCGTCGTCTTCGCCCACACCGGGGGCCTGACCGGGGGAGAGGTCGGCATCGCCGGGGGCACCGCCCTCGTCGCCCAGAGGCTCCTCGAGGCCGTCTTCGGCGACCAGGCCATGCGCTCCATGGCCGAGCGGGCGCGCACGGACCTCACCACCCGGGTCCAGGCGCTCGTCGACGAGCAATCCGCGCTCCTCGCCTCCGTCCTTCGCCAGCCCTCGCCCACGGGCGCCGAGTTGCGCCAGGCCGCGCGCGCCGCCGCCACCGCGCTGGAAGCCACCGGCGCCGCGGGCAAGGAGCGCTCATGAGCCGGGCAGTGACCGGGCGCCACGGCAGCGCCGCGCGCGAGACCCCCGCCGCCCAGGGCCTCGCGGAGGACCTCAGGGCGCTGGGCCGGATCGTCGAGCTCGGCCAGTCCCTCGGATTGGGGACGGAGCTCGACGAGGCCCAGGAGATCCTCACGCGGGCGGGCGCGCGGACCTCGCTCGCCCCGGGCCGCACCGTCATCGCCCTGGCCGGCGCGACCGGCTCGGGCAAGTCCTCGCTTCTCAATGCGCTCGCCGGTGCGCCCATCGCCCGCACCGCCGTCACCCGGCCCACCACCACGCGCCCCCTCGCCCTCCTCCCGGGCGGCCAGGCCGGCGGGGCGCCCGACGGCGAGGCAGCGGCGCTCCTGGACTGGCTCGGTGTCGACGAGCGCGTCGTCGCGCCAGGCGGCGGCGTTCCCACGGACGCGATCATCCTCGACCTGCCCGACGTCGATTCTGACGCCCCCGAGCACAGGCTCATCGCCGAGCGCATGGCCGCGCAGGTCGACGCCCTCGTGTGGGTCCTCGATCCCGAGAAGTACGCCGACGCCGTCCTCCACAAGGACTTCATCGTGCCCATGGCCGCGCACGCCGAGGTCACGCTCGTCGTCCTCAACCAGGCCGACCGGCTCGACGCCGCCTCGCGCGAGCAGGTTCTCGCCGACCTGCGCCGTCTCTTGGCCCGCGAGGGAGTGGGCGGCGCCGATCCACTCCTGGCCTCCGCCCGCACCGGCGAGGGGATCGATGCCCTGCGCGGCGCCCTGGAGCGCATCGCCCAGGCGCGCACCGCGTCGGCTCTCCGGCTGCGCGCCGACGCGCGCCGCGCCGCCAGCAGGCTGCGCGAGCGCGTCGGCGGGGGCAGCGCCGGGGCACCGATCGACGGGCAGCGCCTCGCC